>Ga0080004_1114373_pt1 | contig 237448 bp, 194 predicted proteins | sample WasSprMetagenome_FD_69207 | JGI IMG/M metagenome (GOLD analysis project Ga0080004, IMG submission 69207) | Sulfidic aquatic microbial communities from Washburn Spring, Yellowstone National Park, USA - WS (SPADES assembly) (version 2) | ecosystem: Environmental > Aquatic > Thermal springs > Hot... | reverse complement strand
CAGCTCAGCCAGGCGGCGCGGGAGAGCCTGCAACAGCGTTACGCGAGCCTGAACCCGATCCAGCTGCGCCAGCAGATCGAGCAACGGCAGAACGAGTTGCTCAGGACCCTCCGCCGGAGCGAAACCAGACCGGATTCGGCCCGCAAACTCACCCCCCGTTCGGTTACTTCTTTCGTGACCCAACGGGCGGCCGTTCGGTTACCGGAGGAAATGACTTGACACGTACCCTTTGCGGCCTGCGCCGGCTGCTCGCGCCCGCCTGAAACCCCCGGCGGAGGGGTGGCGCGCCCGCCCGCAAAAGCCTTTGATATCCTTTTTGTGCAGTGTACAGCCGCCACCGGCGCAAGGCGCGATTCCTCTTCGGTCTCTCCGACGTGCTGCTCGCGGTGCTGGCATTCCAGGCCGCTTACTGGACGCGCAGCGCGCTGCCCCTGGAGCGGGTCTTTTACTTCACCTTGCCCGTCAAGGCCTTGCTGCTGGGTTTTACCGCTCTGGTGTGGCCGGCGCTCGGCTTGTGGCTGGGCGTTTACGACAAGCTGGAAGCCGGGCGTCCCGGCGTCATCGTGCGCGATGCGCTGCGGCAGAGCGCGCTGGGAACGGCCACCGTCATCCTGTTCCAGTACTTGCTGCGACTGGACGTGAGCCGTCCGTTTTTGGTCTTGCTGGGCGCTTACGGATGGCTGCTGATCTGCCTGTTCCGATTGCTGGCGAGCCGGTTCGCCCCCCGCTTGAGCCGGGAATTCGGACAGGCGCATTACGTGCTGGTGGTCGGAACCGGTGAGCGGGCTGCCCGGCTGGCGCAGACCCTGGAAGATGCCGAGCGTTACGGCGTGCGCCTGCTCGGTTTCATCGCGGATTCGGAAGAAGCGCCCGCTGCGCTCCGGCTGCGCCGGGATTATCCGGTATACCCGCGGTCCGAGCTGCCTGCGCTTTTGCGTCGGCAGGTGGTGGACGAAGTCCTGTTTGCCGTGGACCCCAGCCGCATTCCCGAGCTCGAAGAACTGTTTCTGGAATGCGACGAGCAGGGCGTGCGAACCCGCGTGCTGGCCGACTTCTTCCCGCACGTCCACAGCGAAATGTACCTGGAGCGGCTGGGGACGCTGCCTTTGCTGACGTTTTCCGCCGCCCCGCACGATGAAATCCGGCTGATGATCAAACGGGCTTTCGACGTGGTGGTGGCGGCCGTGGCTCTCATCCTGCTGGCGCCCTTTATGGCGATCGTGGCTTTGTTGGTGCGACTGACCTCGCCGGGGCCGGCCATTTTCCGGCAAATTCGCTGCGGCCTGAACGGGCGGCGTTTCGTTTTCTACAAGTTCCGGTCCATGTGTGTGAACGCAGAGCAGCTCAAGCCCCAACTGGTCCATCTGAGCCGCAAGAGCGTGGCCTTCAAGATTCCGGACGATCCCCGGCTGACGCCGATCGGGCGCTGGTTGCGCAAGTTCTCCATTGACGAGTGGCCCCAGTTGTGGAACGTCCTGAAAGGCGATATGTCCCTGGTGGGACCCCGCCCCGCCGTGCCCGAAGAGGTGGAACAATACAAGGCGTGGCAGAGGCGGCGCCTGCGCATGCGTCCCGGGCTGACCTGCCTGTGGGCGCTGGAAGGGCGTGACCACCTGGATTTTGAGACCTGGATGAAACTCGACCTGGAATACATTGACAACTGGTCGTTGGGGTTGGATCTGAAAATCCTGTTGTTGACGATTCCCCGGGTCTTGACCGGGAAAGGAGCGTACTGATCATGCACCTGGTTCCCACGCAGGAGGAAGTCCTGGCGCTGCTGCGCCAGACTGGCGCACTGCGCGACGGACATTTCGAGTATCCCAACGGCTTGCACTCGGATCGCTACGTGCAAGTCGCGCTGGCGATGCGCTACTATCAGCACGCCAAGAGCCTGAGTGTAGGGTTGAGCCGCTTGCTCCGCGCCAATCCCGAGATCCGCGCCATCCTTTCCGAGATTTCTGTGGTGGCGCCCGCCACGGGAGGTCTGCCCGTAGCTTACGGCGTGGCCGAAGCCCTGCGGGTTCACCAGGTTTACTGGGCGGAGCCGGATGAGGGAGGCGGGCCGCTGCGCTTCCGCCAGTATCTCAGCCCCGAGCCGGGCGAGAAGGTGATCGTGGTAGATGACATCCTGCGCACCGGCAAGAAACTGGGCGAGCTGAAAGACCTCCTCGAAAAAGCCGGAGCCGAAGTGCTCGCCATGGCCGTGGTCATCTTTCAGCCCACGCCCAAGACACCCGATTTCTCGCCGCTTCCGCTTTACTACCTGGCCAGACTGGACTCGAGTTACTACACGGACGCCCGATCCTGCGAACTGTGTCAGCGCGGCGTACCGCTCGAGAAGGTCTGGGCATGAGAAATCTCATCGCTGACTTAGTAAGTGGCCGACTCCCGAAGTTATAGCGTCATCATCACGGATGTCTTTGCCGACGCGCTGGCGCCGGAGCGGCAAGTGCTGGGCGATCTGGCGGCAGTCCAGGCGCTCGACGCCCGCTCGGAGCAGGAGCTGGCCGGACGCATCGAACAGGCCGACGCCTTGATCGTCTGTCACCTGGTGACCCTTTCCCGTGAGACCATTGCCGGGCTGGAGCGTTGTCGCGTGATCGTGCGCGCGGGTGTGGGCTATGACAACATTGACGTGGAAGCGGCCCGGGAGCGCGGGATCCCGGTGGTGAACGTCCCCGACTATTGCGTGGAAGAGGTGGCGGACTCGGCCATCGGCCTGATGCTCGCCTTGACCCGCGGATTGTCCGAGCTGAATTCACGTCTGCGCGCCGGATTCCCGCAATGGCATCACGCGCCCGCGACGCCGCTTTACCGGCTGCGTGGCCGCACTTTTGGCATCGTGGGTCTCGGTCGGATCGGTACGGCAACGGCCATGCGGGCGCGCGCTCTCGGCATGGACGTGCTTTTCTACGATCCCTACAAACCGGGCGGCGCGGAGAAGGCGCTCGGGATCCGCCGGGCGGACGCTCTCGAGGCGCTGCTGGAGCAAAGCTTCGTGCTGAGTCTGCACTGCCCCCTGACTCCGGAGACGCGCGGGATGATCAACGCAGCCGCCATCGCGCGCTTGCCGCGCGGGGCCTACCTCATCAATACCGCCCGGGGCGCCGTGGTGGAGACTGCCGCGATTCCCCCCGCCATCGCTTCCGGTCAACTGGCGGGCGCGGGCATTGACGTGCTCGAGCGCGAGCCGCCGCCCCCGGACGATCCCCTGCTGCGCGCCTGGCGTGACCCCTCGCACCCGGCTCACCACCGGGTGATCCTGACCCCGCACTCTGCCTTTTACTCGGAAGAGAGCCTGCTGGAGCTGCGACGCAAAGCGGCTGCGGCCTGCCGCGATGCCTTGCTGGGCGTACCGCTGCGCAACGTGGTCAACGGCGTTTAGATGGCCCGTTGTTCCCGTTGTTGTTGGATCGCGCCAGGTCGCTGGCTTCACCCGGGCGGCGGGTTCCGGGCAGAGAATACCTGAGGCGGAGGCTCAAGGTGTGCATCGCGCCATGCCCGCCGGGCCACGTGAACCGCTCCAGCCGCGAGTACTGTGCCGAAAGCTCGGGGACACCCCAACGTACGCTGCGGACGAGCGTGTGATGGAACCCCACCGACCACTGGCGGAGCAGGCGGTTGCTCTCCGAACGCGTAGCGTACGCCGCGCCGCCGTAAGCGAACAGCCGCAGTCGCGCCGAGGGCCACGAGGCCTCCAGCCCCTGAATGCAAGCGTGCGCGTGAACTCGCGCCGGCATGGGGCCCATCAAATGCGGACCGGCTCCCTGGCTCCAAAGCTGCTGGCTCACCCATTGCAAACGCGGGTGGATGGTCACGACCGCGGACAAGCCCGCGCCCAAGGTCTTGCCGGCGCCTCCAAGCAACAACAGCTCGCCGTGGGCGCGTCCTGCGTCACGCGCCAGCTTGAGCGTCACCAGACCGCCTTCGCGGTACTCGTATGCTGTAGCTGCGTGCCACGAGCGGAAATCTCGCACGATCCGGACCTGGCGGTTGCGGCGTCCCGCGAGGCCCACGTGGTAGCCGGGTTCGACTACGAGCGTGTTCATCAATTCGTTTTGCGATGAGATTCCGTGGCGGTTCGGACGAAGCAAGCTCCAGGCCTGTCCAGCCAGAATGCGCCAGCCGCCGTTTTCGTATTCACCCCAGAGCTGCCGCAGCCGATAGGGCGCGCGGCCCGCACTCTGCAAGAAATCCGATTCGTAGTAGCCCAGCCAGTTCCCGCCGGCGTGCAGCGATGCATCCAGCGCGATGCGCGAGTGCGCCGGCGATGCCGCCCACTCGTCGGGTTGCGGCCCCAAGGGCACGGAGGCAAAGGAGGTCTGAATGCCCGTGCCCGTGCGCGCGGAGCGGTGGAGGCCCAAAAGCTCAAAAAACCCGCCCGGGCGGAGGGTTACCGGACCGAGGGTGGTCGTGGTGACGAGCGGTTCCGCGGCAGGGCAGCGGGCCGTCGCCAACAGGAACAGGGAAAGCAAAAGCCGGGATTTGTGGACGTTTCTGTAACGCAAATGAAACCGGATTGTAACAGAGGCTGCATCCGGTTCGCTCGGCAGCGTTTTCGCCCGCGACGCTCTTTGCGCAGCCCGGGCGCAAGCGCGGACCCTGCCAGAGGTGGGCCGCGTTTTCAGAAGCTCAGGCGCAGCGCGAAACGGAAGACTCTTTCGTCAATGCCCTCGCGTCCGGTGTTACGAATCCCCGTGATTTCGCCGAAGCGCGCCGAGCTGACGTCTCCGGTCGGATTGGCGAAGTGCGGCGTGTTGGAGAGGTTGAAGACCTCAGCCCGGAATTGCAAGCCGAGGTTTTCCCGCAGGCGGAACGTGCGGAAGACGCCCGCGTCCAGGTTGACCAGGCCGGGGCCGCGCAATTGATCCCAGCCTGCCGTGCCGAAACGCGGCTCAAGCACCGGGGCGTAGGCCGTGGTGTCGAACCATCTTTCGCGTTTGTGGTAGATCTCCACTTTGGGTTTGATCAAATCGGCGGTCTGGCCGTTGGCGGGCGCGTTCAAGGAGGCGCCGGGCGCGGTCACACTGAACGGCCCGCCTGTGTAAGCCGTGAGCAACCCGTTCAGTTGCCATCCCTCCAGCAGACGGGCTGCCAGGCCGCTGTTGGCCCATCGCTTCCCGCGTCCGAAGGGCAGCTCCAGAGCCAAGGCCGCGCTCATGTTGTGCGTGCGATCGTAGCTGCGGGGTACCTTGGCGATCAGCGACCAATAAAGAGGATTGTTATTAGTGTAGCCGTCTACACCGTTTTCATTGCCGCGGGGTCCCAGCGCCTTCGACCATGTGTAAGAGATTCTGAGCATGCGGCCCCCGGAAAACCGGCGCTCCAAAGTAGCTTGCAGCGAGTCGTACCAGCTCCTGAATCCGCCGGTAGCGGAGAAGAACAGCGTGTCCGCCGTGCGGCCAAACTTGCGCGCAAGCACGCGCCCCGCCGTTCCACCGCCGATGAAACCGTAGTTGGCGTTCCAGCGGTTTTGCAGGCGGAGCTGACGGTTGCCCACATAGCCCGCCTCGGCGATCCAGCCTTTGCCGAGGTCCTTCTGCAACATGAGATTCCAGGACTGGATGTAACTGCGGCGGAATTTGGGATCAGCCAGCTCCATGGCGACCGTCAGCGGCGGCGTGATGACGCCATTGCCGTAGTCCGGCGGGGCGACCGCAGGGATGCCCTGTGCGATTTCGCTCACATAGCGGTATGCGTTCGGCGCCGGGAACGTGGCCGTGCTCAGAATGGGATACGTTTGCAGCGGGTTGCGGCCGATATTCACCGGATCCCAGGCGATTCCGTAACCGGCGCGCACGACGAAGGTATCCGTCGGCCGGTAAGCCAGACCCACTCGCGGCGCAAAATATTTCTTGCTCATGCTGAAGCCGCAGTTTTTGGGGAGCTGGCCGAAACCGCAGATATAGAGTTTGTTGGCGTCGAAATCATAAATCTCGAGGGAGCGTCCGCCAGCTCGCCGCGGAACGCCAAAGTAATCCCAGCGAATCCCCAGCGAGGCAGTAAGTTTGCGATTGACCTGCCACTTGTCGCGGGCGTAGAGGCTGTGCGCCCAGGTGCGCACGGTGCCCATTTCCGCACGGACCCGTTTCTCGGTGCTGTTGGGGAGCCCCAGCAGGAAAGAGGCGTAGGAATTGTAGTCCGTGACAGGCACGCCGACCGTGCCGGTAACCTCCCGGTTGAAGTTGAACCAGCCGGGGTGGCCGGCGGGTTCCATGCCATCCATGGCGACCCACAAGGCGTCCCAGCCGAAGCGGAAGTTGTGCGCACCCCGCACGTATGCCAGGCTGGCAACGTACTGGGCCTGGGGCAGGCGGAGGCTCCAAGGGGCGTTGCTATGCGCCCGCCCCAGTGTGCTGAACCCGGTGATCGCGAATCCGGGCCAGCCGCCGTAATAACGGTTCGGCCCGTTGGTTCCGGGAATGCCCAGGAAATCCCGCCCGAGGTTCTCGTCGAGCCGGATGTTTTCGACGCCGTTGTCAATTACGGTGTAACCGGCATAGCCGTCGAGCACGAGACTCGGGCTGATGGTATAAACCGCGGAGTAAGTCATGCTGACGGTATCTCCGATGCCCTTGCCGTCATAACTGCCGCGGCTTTCGATTCCCGTGCCGCCCAGGGGACCGAACAACGGCGGGTTATCGAAATGCCAGTCCAGCCAGCTTACGCGCGCGCTCAGATTCAACTTGCTGGTGGCCTGTGCCGTAAATTTGCTGTCGAGCACGTGCCGGTCGTAAATGAACGAGCCGCTGGCGTAGTAGTTATTGCCGAGGCGGCCCGGATCGCCGGTGTTGGGCAGTGGCGTCAGGTCCACCAGCTTCTTGATGATGGGGCTGATCCGGTTGGCCGGGAGCCGGTTGCCGGGAAAGGGCTGTCGGGCCGAGCCGTCGGGGTTGCCCGTCAGTGGATCGTACACGGGCCGTGCGGCCGCCGACATATCCCCAGTGCGCATGGGCGCCGTGGGGACGCTCCCCAGCGCGAAGCTGGACTGGCGGTCCGGAGTGCCCTCGTAAGAAACGAAGAAGAAGAGCTTGTTACGCAGGATAGGTCCGCCCAGCGTGCCCCCGAACTGATTCAGGATTCGCTTCTCTTTCCCTCGCTCCGGCGGCAGAAAGTAAGGACGGGCTTTCAGGTGCTGGTTGTTGTGGTACCAGAAGCCGCTGCCGTGAAAGTCGTTGGTGCCGCTTTTGATCTGTACGTTCACGGCCGCTCCCCCGGCATATCCCAGCTCGGCTTCGAAAGCGTTGGTCTGCACCGTCACCGTCTCGATAGCTTCCAGCGCCGGCACATAGCCGCTCACGTGCGGCAGCCACGAGTTCCACGTGGTGGCGCCGTCCACGCGCACCGCCACCGATTGCGCTGTGGTCCCGTTGGCGTTCACCATCAACGAGCGCGACGGGTTGGCGGAAATGGAGTGCGCATCTTGCGGCGGACTGATGCCCGGCACGGTGACCAGAAGGTTCTGGAAGTTGCGCGTCACCGGTACGGGCATGTTGCTGATGTCGCTGGAGGGCAACTCGCGCCGCACGTCCATCGTGTCGGTCTGCAAGGTTGTGGCCGCCGCGCTGATTTCGATGGATTCCGTGATCTGACCGACTTCCAGAGTGGCGTTCACGCGCACGGTGGCGTTGGCGGGCAGAGGAACGTTCCGCCGCGTGAAGGTGCGAAAGCCCTGAGCGCTGATGGCGACCTCGTAGGTGCCCGGCGGCAGCGACGTCAGGGCGTAAGCGCCCAGGGGGTTGGTGGTCGTGGTCCACTGCTGACCGGTGCCCTGGTTGGTCGCGGTCACGGCGGCGTTCGGTACGGCAGCCCCGGTGGGATCGCTCACGCTTCCCACCAGGGTCCCGTACAACACCTGTGCCGTAGCCCGATTGTCCAGGGCCGCCATGAGCGCCAGCAGCGCCAAGAAAGCACCGAGCGCACAACGCCTCCCATCCATGGATTTGTCCTCCTTCCCTGAGTTTCCTGCTCCGTGAGCGGGTTGTAGGAAATATACCACGGATTCAGGCCCGGTGTGCGTCACGACCGGCGCCGGCCAGCAGCCGGTACAATTCGCGCTTGCTCAGCCCGTGGCGCCGGGCTACGGACTTGAGAGCCTCCATGCGCGCGAGGCCGCTCTCCATCGCCTGCTGGAGTTCCAACTCCAGTTCGTCCCGGCTCGGCAGCTCGCGCGGCGCCTCCTCGGCCGGCTCCTGCGCCTTTCCGATCAGCAGCGTGATCTCTCCCTTGACGCCGCCTCGCGAGGCCAGCGCCCTCCGGACCTCGCCCGCCGTGCCGCGCACGAATTCCTGATGGATCTTGGTCAGCTCGCGCGCCACGACCACCGGGCGCGGCCCCAGCACCTCTTCGATGTCAGCCAGCGTCTCCAGGATGCGATGGGGCGCTTCGTACAGGATGACTGTGGCCTGCTCGTCTTTCAGTCCGGCCAGAAGCTTGCGGCGAGCACTGGGGCGCGCGGGCGGAAAACCAGCGAAGCGGAACGAGTCCGTGGGCAGTCCCGATGCGCTCAGCGCCGCCAGCAGCGCCGAGGGTCCCGGGATCGGCTCCACGGGGATCCCTTCGGCGATCGCGCGGGCAACGAGCCGGTAGCCGGGATCCGAGATCAGGGGCGTACCCGCGTCCGAGACCAGAGCGATCCGGGCGCCTTCTCGCAGCTTGCTCACCAGCTCTTCCGCCCGCTGGGCTTCGTTGTGCTCATGGTAGCTGATGGTGGCTTTCTGGATGCCGTAATGCTCCAGAAGCTTGCGCGTCTGGCGCGTGTCCTCGCAGGCGATGACGTCCACTTCGCGGAGGATGCGCAGGGCCCGCAGGGTGATGTCTTCGAGGTTGCCAATCGGCGTCGCGACCAGATAAAGGGTCCCGGTCATCCCCTCTCAGTGTAGCCTTCCCGCACGAAACTGACCGGTTGAGTTCCGGAGCCGAGGGTTCTACGATGGATTAGACGTCGCTGGGCAGCAGAGCCAGGCCAGCTTATGGAAGACACCCAAGGGACCCAGCCGGCGCAAGCGCCGGTCCTGGAGCAGTGGAAGACGCCCGACGGGCGGCTGGTCATCGAGTGCGCGCCCGAAGTCGCCGAGGGCCTCCTGGTCGAGGCGCTCGGCGGTTTGGGGCTGCTCTCGCGGGGGCGCGGAGTAGAGACGGGCGGAATCCTGCTCGGCTGGACTCGGCGACAGGGTGAGACCCGGTGGGTTCGCATCGAGGACTTCCGTCCGGTGCCTTGCGCGCACGCGCTCGGTCCCGGTTACTTGCTTTCGGAAGCCGAACAGGCCGAACTGCGGCAGATCGCGGCGGCCCGGGCTGCGCGATCAGGGCGCAGGCAGTACTTGGTTGGCTACTGGCGAAGCCACACGCGCGGTGAGCTGTCCCTCCGCCCCGAAGAGCTGGGGCTTCTGACCGACCTGAGGAGATACGGCTGCGAGATCGCGGTGTTGATCGAGCCTCGGGGCGCCGGACCCGGCGTTGCTGCCGTGTTCGCGGCGGAGGAAGGCTCGTTCCGGCCCGTCCCGCCCGTTGCGATGTTTCCGGTAGGCCCTGTTCGCCGGCGTCCGGGACATCGTGCTGCCGAGCGCTCGCGAAAGCCTGCCGGCCCCTCGGACTCGGCCGACGCGGGCGTACCGGAAACTCCCGCCGTGGAGGAGGTTGCGCCGCCGGTTCCGGAGTTTCGTTTCACTCTGTTCGATTCCGGCGCCGGGCACCAGCCCCAGCCGCGCACTCGCAAGGGGCGTTGGATCATCGCTGCCCTCCTTGCGCTCGTCGGGCTGGGGGGCGCAGGCGCGTACGCGGTCAGCCGGGGGTACGTGCGCATTCCTACGCCGCAGTGGCTGCCTTGGGGCGCACCGAAGGATCCGTACGGCCTCGGGCTGCGCGTGGAAAAGGTCGGGGAGAATCTCCGGGTGGAGTGGGATGCCACGAGTCCCGCGATCCAGAAGGCGGAGAAGGCGATTCTGGTGATCGCGGACGGCGATCGTATGCGGGTGGCTGAGCTGGACCGGGGCCATCTTCAAAGCGGTAACGCTGTGTACCGCCCGCTCGGAGACTGGGTGAGTTTTCGCATCGAGCTGAGGTGGGGTCGGCAGAGTCTGAGCGAGGCGGTGGAGTGGGAGGCAGACTTCGGGGGCGAGTCCGGCGCTCGAGGGGAGCGCAAGGAATCCGCATCTTCATCTCGCCGTTGAAAGCGGGCTTCCCGGGACCCAACCTGTAGGGCCTCTTCGGACGAGATATCCCGCATTTTGTGTGTCGGGCCGATTCTTAAACTTCTTGATTTGGACGTCCGATCAATTTTACGATTGGATTGATAATGGACGCGCAATGGAGGGTGGATGTCCCACAGCCGGGCCTCCCGGCCCAGCTCCCTCCCGAACTGCCCGACGGCTCCTACCCCACCCGCCTCGATGACCGCGGTCGCCTCCGCCTCCCCGCCCCCTTCGTCCGCTTCTTCGAATCCTTGGTCGAGAAAAAGCTCTTTGTAACCACGCTCGACCGCCGCAGCGTACGGATCTACCCCATCTCAGTCTGGCGCGAGCAACGCTTGCGGCTAGCCAGCGACCATGAAGATCCCGACGCCGCCGACCTGCTGTTCCTCGCCAACCACTATGGCGCGAACACCGAAATGGACGGCCAAGGGCGCATCCTGATCCACGAGGACCTGCGACGCGCCCTGTCGCTCGAGGACAGGCCCCTGATGCTCGTCCCCTGGATCTGGCGTGTGGATGTGATGCCCGAGGACGTCTACCAGGCGCGTAAGGCCTCGGCCGAGCAGGACTTGGACGGCAAGCTGAAGCGCCTGACGGCAAAAGGGTTGAGGTAATGACAAGCCCGTTTCCAGGACTCGATGATCATGCCCGAAGCGCCGCATCACGTTCCTGTCTTGCTGGAAGAAGCCATTCAGTGGCTTGCCGTCCGCCCGGACGGCGTCTACGTGGATGCCACCACCGGTCTCGGCGGCCATACTGCGGCGATCGCCCAGCGCCTGGCAACCGGGCTGGTGATTGCCAACGACTGCGACGCGGAATCGCTGGAGGAGGCGCGGCGCAATACGGCCCCCTGGGCGGACCGGATCCGCTACCGGCATGGGTGGTTCTCGACCTTGCCGGCTGCCCTGGCCGAGATGGGCTTCGACAAAGTGGACGGTTTGCTCGCCGATCTGGGTCCCAGTTACGCCCAGCTTACTTCGGGGCCCCGCGGGTTTTCCTTCGCAGCCGATGGTCCACTGGACATGCGATTCGATCGCTCGGGCGGCATCACTGCGGCAGAGTATCTCGATCGAGCGACCTATGCAGACTTGGTCCGGCTCTTCCAGGAAGCCGGATCGGAAAGGAGGATATCGGAGCGCGTAGCCAGGGCAATCCTGCAGGCACGGCCTCTGCGTTCCACGCGCGAGTTGGCGCGCCTGGTCGAAGAGGCCGTGCCGCGCAGGGGTCGCTTGCATCCTGCCACCAAGATTTTCATGGCGCTTCGACGCGCCGTCAACCGGGAGGACGAGGAACTCGAGGCGTTGCTGGCGGCGGCGCCGGAGATTGTCCGTCCGGGCGGACGCGTAGTGGTGATCTCGTTCATGTCCACGGAAGATCGCAAGGTCAAGCGCGCCTTCCGGGACTGGATCCGGCAAGGACGCGCCGTGCCCTTGCACAAGCATGTGATCCGCCCTTCAGAGCAAGAAGTGCGCGCCAACCCCGCTGCGCGCAGCGCGCGGTTGCGTGCCATCGAGATTCGCTAGCCGCTACGGCGGCGCAAGGAGTGTTCGTCGGGAGGTGCTAACTTGGCAACCCTGCCCAAGGATAGTGACTGGCAAGTGAAGGAGCCAGTGATCGGCATGGCTGAGGAAGAGGCCAGCGGCTTGCCGCCGCTCCCGCTCGAGGACGTGTACCTGCATGTGAAGACCATTGACAACAGCCGGCTCGACCGCGCCCGTGCGGGGGCGGTCTCGCCTGCCTACGGGCGAGCCCTCGGGCTCGCGCTCCTGGCTCTCGGCATCTCAATTGTGATCCTGATGCCCACGGCTTTGCAGCGCCTTGAGGAGCGTCATCTGCTGGTGCTGCAAGCCCAGCGTCAGAGCCTGCTGGCCGAGCAGGCCCGGCTGGCGGCCGATTATGCCGGGATGGTGAGGCAGGAACGCGTCGCAGAGTGGGAGCGCACGAACCATATGGTGCACCCTGCGCCTGGCCAGGTGGTCAGTCTCGCTCCCCTGACAAAGCCGGCGCTCAATGCGCAGGCGGCCGGCCAGGAGTCCGACGCCAAGCCGGACAAAGCAACCCAATGACGTGGGAGGAGGTCACCCGCGGTGGCGCCTGGCGCTGGCCCGCGTGCAAGCAGAGTCCTTGGGCTTCTCACCGCCGGATTTCTGTTCTGGGCGCTCGTACTACTCGCCCGCCTGGTGCAGATCCAATGGATACGTCATCCGGAATACGCCGAAGCGGCGCGCAGGCAGCATATTCGGGAACTGCCGCTGCCGGCCCCTCGTGGGTCCATTCTGGATCGTAACGGCAGCTTGCTGGCTGCCAGCCTGGCACTGGAATCCGTATCCGTGGATCCGCGCTACATTCCGTCCCCCGAGGAGGCTGCCCGATTGTTCAGTCAGACGCTCGGCCTGCCTTATGGTCCTTTGCGCGACAAGCTGGCCGAACTCCAGCGTCGCCGCGCGGGCTTCGTTTACATCAAACGGCGCCTGTCCCCCGAGGAATCCCGGCGACTGCGCGCTCTGGGGAAGAGCTGGATTCAACTGACGCCCGAGGTGGTGCGTCATTACCCGAAGGGAAAGCTGGCGGCCCATCTGATCGGGACGGTGGATTTCGAGCAAAAGGGCGCCCTCGGTCTCGAGCTAGCCTTTGACGGGACGGTAGGCGGCAAGCACGGCGCAGTGAAGGTGGTCTCTGACGTCTGGCGGCGCCTGGTGCAGCCGGTGGCTTACGAGGCGCCTCAGCCCGGCTCCAGCCTCGCTCTTACCGTGGACGAACGGATCCAATACATGGCCGAGCAGGAACTGGAAGCCGCTGCGCGCGCCGAGGGGTGTTCCTCCGGCAGCGTGGTGGTCATGAATCCGCACACCGGCGAGCTGCTGGCCGTCGCCACTTATCCGGGTTTCGACCCGAATGTGCCTCCGCGCGACCCGGACGAAGCCAGGATTCGCTTCCACAACTATGCGGTATCGGTGCCATTTGAGCCGGGGTCGGTTTTCAAGGTGGTGACGCTCACGGCGGCGCTGGAAACCACGGATCTGCGTCCCGAGACCATAGTCAACTGCGGCAATGGTCGCATTGCACTGTACGGACGGGTGGTGCACGACCATCATCCCTACTCCGCTCTTTCCGTGGCGGACGTGCTCGCCAAATCGAGCAACATCGGCGCCATCCAGATCGGGCTGAAAGTGGGCGAACGGCGACTGTACGAATATGTGCGGAAGTTTGGCTTCGGGCAGCGCACGGGATTGCCTCTGCCTGCCGAGTCGCCGGGCCGGGTGCGCCCGCTGGAGCGCTGGCAGAAAACGTCACTGCCCTCGGTGGCCATGGGTCACGAGTTGAGCGCCACCACGATCCAGCTCGCTCGCGCGGTGTCCGTCATCGCGAACGGCGGGCTACTGGTCAAGCCGCGGATCGTGCTTTGGAGGCAGCGGCCTGACGGCGTCATCGAACGGGAGCCGGCGGAAAAGCCGATCCGCGTGCTCAAGCCCGAGACCGCCTTCCTGATGCGGCGTCTCATGGAAGGCGTGGTTCTCCACGGGACCGGGCGCGCGGCGCGGTTGGACGGATATTCGGCCGCGGGCAAGACCGGCACCGCCCAGATCTACGATCCGGTGGCGCGCAGGTATACGCACTTTTACAACGCCAGCTTTGTGGGTTTTGCGCCGGTCACGGAGCCGGCCATTGTGGTGGCTGTGACCCTGAATGGTGCTCGCCGTTACGGCGGCGAGGTGGCGGCGCCCGTGTTTCGCAAAGTGGCGATGACGGCGCTGCAACTGATGAACGTCCCCAAGGACATTCCTGAGACCGCGCCGACGGGGCCGACGGATCTGGACGCGGACGCCAACGACGTCGCCATTTCCGACTTCAGTCAAGGCCCCGAACCGGAAGTGCCCGAGGCAGCGCCGCCGCCCGCCGAGTCCCCTTCGGCTCGGCTCGTGGCCGGTCTTTCGGTCCCGGACTTTCAGGGCCTGCCGCTCTCAGCCGTGCTCGAGCGCGCGCTCGTGTTAGGTCTCACCGTGGAAGCCGTGGGCAGCGGCATTGCGCGCGAACAGTTCCCGCCTCCGGGATCCCCGTTGCAGCCGGGTGGGCGCCTGCGTGTGGTGTTCAAGCCATGACAACTTCAGTCGGAAAGGCAACGGGCAGGACGATGCGACTCGATCAGGTCCTGGCGGGAGCGCCACTGAAATCGCCTTTGCCGCCGGACCTGGCTGCGGTCGAGGTCACGGGCCTCGAGTACGACTCGCGACGCGTCGCTCCCGGCTATCTGTTCTTTGCCTTCCGCGGCGCGCGCTACGACGGTCGGCAGTTCGCGGCGGATGCGCTCGCCCGCGGCGCCGTGGCGGTCATCAGCGAGGGCGGCCCGCCAGAGGGTTTCGCCGGGCCGTGGCTCGAAGTCGAGCACGGGCGCAAGACGCTGGCCATCGCCGCTCTCAATTTCTACGGGCATCCTGACCAGCGGCTGGCTTTGACCGGAGTGACGGGCACCAACGGCAAGACCACGACAACTTTCCTGCTCGACGCGATGCTTCGCGCGGCGGGCCTCACCACCGCGTTGCTCGGGACCATCGAGCACCGCGTGGCGGACCGCGTGCAACCGGCCGTCAACACCACGCCCGAATCCCTGGACTTGGTCCGCTGGATGGACGAGTTGCTCGCCGCGGGCGGCACGCACGTGACGATGGAAGTTTCCTCGCACGGGCTGGCTTTGGGTCGCGTCTACGGCTTCCATTTCCACACCGCGGTGTTCACGAACCTGTCCCAGGACCACCTGGATTTTCACGGCACGATGGAAGAGTACTTCGCTGCCAAGCGGCGTTTGTTCGAGGGAGCGGGCGCTCCTCCGCCGCGCTTTGCCGTGGTCAACGCCGATGATCCGTACTCGAGTCGGCTGCCGCTGCCCGATCCTCCGCGCGCGTTGCGCTATGGCCTCGGGGAGGAAGCCACGGTGCGCGCTTTGGATATCGTGGCCGATTTCGAAGGGTTGCGCTTCCGGATTGCGGATCCCCGCGGCGTTCACGAGGTCTCGTCGCCTCTGCCCGGACGAATGAACGTCTACAACATCCTGGCTGCCTGGAGCGCAGCTTTGACCTACGAGTTGCCGACAGAGGCCATGCAGCGAGGCGTTGCTGCCTGCCGCGCCGTTCCCGGGCGCTTCGAAAAAGTCGAGGCGGGCCAGCCTTTCCTGGTCGTTGTGGACTACGCTCATACCGAAGACGCTCTGCGCAACGTGATTCGGGTGGCGCGGGAGCTTGGCCCCAGGCGCGTACTCACGCTCTTCGGCTGCGGCGGCGATCGCGATCGGAGCAAGCGTCCCCGCATGGGCGAAGCCGCGGCCGCCCTGAGCGATTTCGTGGTTCTCACTTCGGACAATCCGCGCAGCGAGGACCCGATGGCCATCATCGAGGAGGCGCTGCCAGGCTTGCGCAAGCACCCCACGCCGCATCGCGTGGAGCCCGACCGTGCTCGCGCCATACGTCTCATCCTGGAAGAGGCGCGGCCGGGCGATATCGTGATCATCGCGGGCAAAGGCCACGAGACCTACCAGGTGCTCAAGGACCGCACGATCCCGTTCGACGATCGCCAGGTGGCGCGGCGCATGCTGCGCGAGCTGGGCTACGGGAGGGAAAACTCGTGAAGGCGACCCTGGCGGAACTGGCGCGAGCCATCGGCGCGACGTTGCCCGCTGCCCACGATGCGCTCATCGAGGGCTGGAGCGTGGATTCGCGCACGGTCCGTCCGGGCGAACTGTTTTTCGCGTTGAAAGGCCCGCGCTTCGATGGCCACGATTTCGTAGGCCAGGCGCTGGCGCGCGGTGCGGTGGGGGCGGTCGTCGAACGGTCTCTGCCGGGTGTGCAAGGCCCGCTGCTGGTGGTTCCCGACACGCAGCGCGCGCTGGAGGCCGCCGGGAGCTGGGCGCGCGATCGGTTCCAGGGACGCGTCATCGCCGTGACCGGGAGCGCAGGCAAGACCACCACCAAGGATGCCATTGCGGAACTGCTGGGCACGGCGATGGAGGTGGCCCGGAGCGAGGGCAATTTGAACAATCACGTGGGCGTGCCGCTTTCCCTGCTGCGGTTGCCCGAGCAGGCGCGGGCGGCGGTGCTCGAGCTGGCCATGAATCACGCAGGCGAGATCCGACGGCTGGCAGCGCTGGCGCGGCCCGAGATTGGCGTGGTCACGAACGTGGGACACGCCCACGTGGGCTTTTTCGAGTCGCTCGATCAGGTGGCGCTGGCCAAACGCGAGTTGATCGAATCGCTGCCGCCGCATGGCGTGGCGGTGCTCAACGCCGACGACGAGCGCGTGGCCGCATTCGCCCAGGTTCACCCTGGACTGGTATTGACGTTCGGCTTCAGCGAGCGCGCGGACGTTCGCGCCGAAGACGTTTCTTTCGGGGCCGAGGGGTCGCGTTTCCGCGTCGGCAACGTCTGGTTCGAGTGCCCGCTCCCCGGGCGGCACGGCGTCATGAACGTGCTGGCGGCGCTGGCGGTGGCGCGCCTGTTCGGTCTGCCGCTGGAGCGGCTGCGCGATGCGGTGCGCAAGCTGGAAGCCGGCGGGATGCGTGGCCGGCGCCTGATGCATCGCGGCGTGCTCATTCTGGACGATTGCTACAACTCGAACCCGGAGGCACTCCGGGCGATGCTCGAGACGCTTGCGGCGACGCCGGCGCGTCGCCGGATCGCTGTTCTGGGCGAGATGCTGGAGCTTGGCCGTTGGGCCGAGGCCCTGCACCGCGAAGCGGGTCGCCGCGTCGTCGAGTGCGGGGTGGATGTGCTCGTGGGGATACGCGGCGCCGCCCGCTTTCTGGTGGAAGAGGCGGTGCGCGCGGGAATGCCGCCCGGCGCCGCGTTTTTCTTTGAAGATCCCGTCGAAGCGGGCCGTTTTCTGCGCGGGCTGCTGCGCGACGGCGACGCCGTGCTGTTCAAGGGATCGCGCGGCGTGCAGGTGGAGCGCGCGCTCCAGGAGTACCTGCGAGCAGAGGAGGGCGAGGAGAACTGACGTGCTGTACTGGCTCCTGTACGAGCAGTTGTTCCCTTACTTCAGCCCGCTGCGCGTCTTCCGCTACGTGACCTTCCGCACCGCCTTCGCCAGCCTCACGGCCCTGTTCCTCTGCCTGATTCTCGGCCCGTGGCTGATCGCGCGTCTGCGGCAGTTTCAGATCGGCCAGTACATTCGCGAGGAAGGACCGGCTTGGCACCAGCGCAAGGCCGGCACGCCCACCATGGGCGGTGTGCTGATCATCGTCTCGGTGCTGCTGCCGACGCTGCTGTGGGCCAATCTGACGAACCTGCTGGTGTGGACGGCGGTGCTGTCCATGCTGCTGTTCGGCGCCATCGGTTTCTGGGACGACGTGCTGAAAGTGCGTCGGGGACGGAACCTGGGCCTGCGGGGCCGCACCAAGTTCCTGCTGCAGTGCGCCGCTGCGGGCCTGATCGGCGTGGTCCTGCTGATTCTGCGGGCGGCAGGCGAGTATTCGCCCGCCATGAACTTCCCTTTCTTCAAACAATTCCGTCCCAGTTTGTTGCCTGAGGTCCTGCTCGCCCATCCCTGGACCTACCCGCTGGCCTTCGTGGTGTTCTTTTTCTTCCTGGTGCTGGTGGTGGTGGGCAGCTCTAACGCGGTCAATCTCACGGACGGGCTGGACGGACTGGCCATCGGTCTGATGGTGATCGCATCCAGCGCCATGACGGTTCTTTCCTACACCAGCGGCCACGCTGTCTTCGCGCGTTATCTGGACCTGATCTGGCTGCCCGCGGCCGCCGAACTCACCGTCTTCTGCGGAGCCCTGACCGGCGCCTGCCTGGGCTTCCTCTGGTACAACGCCCACCCGGCGGAGATCTTCATGGGCGACGTGGGTTCGCTGGCGCTGGGCGGTTGTCTGGGCGTGCTGGCCATCCTCATCAAGCAGGAGATGCTGCTGCTGTTCGTGGGCGGCATCTTCGTGCTGGAAGCCCTGTCGGTGATCCTGCAGGTGGCCAGCTTCAAGCTGCGGGGCAAGCGGATCTTCAAGATGGCGCCGCTGCATCATCATTTCGAGGCGCTGGGCTGGCAGGAATCCAAGATCATCGTTCGCTTCTGGATTGCAGGGCTGGTGATGGCGCTGTTTGCGCTGACCACTCTGAAGCTGAGGTGAGGCCGTGGACTTCGCAGGCGTGCGCGTGCTGGTGGTAGGGCTGGGACGCTCGGGACGGGCGGCTGTCGAGCTGCTCTGCTCGCGCGGCGCCCTCGTGCGCGCCACGGATCTCAAACAGCCCGAGTCCGCCGCGCTGGAGCGGCTGCGCGCGTTGAACGTCGAATTCCGCCTCCAAACGCCCGAGGTTTTCGAGAACGTCGAGTGGATTGTGCTGTCGCCCGGCGTGCCTGCGGATCTTCCCGAGCTGGAGGCGGCGCGTGCGCGGGGCGTCCGCGTGATCGGCGAGGTCGAGCTGGCCAGCTACTATCTGCAAGGACCGGTGCTGGGCGTCACCGGGTCCAACGGCAAGACTACCACCACGGCTCTGGCCGGTCACATCCTGCGCCATTGCGGCATTGCCGCGCAGGTGGGCGGCAACATCGGCACGCCCGTTTGCGCGCTGGTGGAAACCTCGCGCCCCGATCAGTGGAACGTGTTGGAGCTTTCCAGTTTTCAGCTCGAGACCATCGAACGTTTCCGGGCTCAAGTGGCCGTGGCGCTCAACGTCACGCCGGATCACCTGGACCGTCACCGTACGTTCGAGAACTACGCGGCGCAGAAGGCGCGGCTGTTTCAGACACAGACCGAAAGCGACTTCGCCGTGCTCAACCGGGACGATCCGACCTGCGCGAGCTGGGCCGGCCTGACCCGGGCGCAGGTTCGCTGGTTCAGCGTGCAGGGAGCGACGCCCGAAGGCGCCTGCCTGCGGGAGAGTGAGCTCTGGCTCGAGGGCCGTCCTTTCATGCCGGCGAGCGAGATTCCCCTGCGCGGCTTGCACAATGTGGAAAACGTGCTGGCGGCGGCGCTGGCCGCCCGTCTGGCCGGCGCTTCCCCGGAAGGGATCCGCGACGCGGTCCGCGCCTTCCCTGGCGTCGAGCACCGGCTGGAATTTGTGCGACGTTTGCGCGGCGTGGACTTCTACAACGATTCCAAAGCCACCAACGTGGATGCGACGCTGAAAGCTTTGGCCGCGTTCGATACCCCGCTTTGGGTGATTCTGGGCGGCAAGGACAAAGACGGCGACTACCGGCCGCTGCGCGAGCCGCTGGCGCGCAAGGCGCGCGCGGTGCTGTTGATCGGCGCGGCGGCGGGCAAAATCGCGGAACAACTCGGCGATGCGGCGCCGCTGATCTTTTGCGGCACGCTGGAGAAGGCCGTGGAATACGCGTGGCAAAATGCCCAGGCCGGCGACACGGTGCTGCTCGCCCCCGCCTGCGCCAGCTTCGACCAGTTCGAGAATTTCGAGCATCGCGGACGGGTGTTCAAGGAGCTGGTCGCGAAACTGGCGGCGCGGCACGGACAGGAGGGCGCCTGAGATGCACTTCGGGGCGCGTACGGATTGGGTGCTGCTGAGCGCGGTCCTCGCCCTGCTGGGCTTCGGGCTGTTGATGGTGTGGAGCGCTACGCAGTACGTGCCTCCTATGAGGAACGAGCATCCCCTGCCGGAGGCGCCCTGGGCTGCTCCTTTGGGTGCGACCCCAGATCCCGAGAAGGCGCCGGTGATTACGTTCGTGAGCGAGCGGGCCATCAAGCAGGCGCTGTGGGCGGTGGTGGGCCTGGCGCTGATGATGCTGTTCCGGCGGCAGAACTACCGGCGCCTGAACCATCCCGCGTGGGCTTACGGCGGCACGGGACTGGCACTGGCGCTGCTGGCGCTCGCCTATGTGGTGGGTGAGCGGCATCGCTTTCTGCGGCTGGGTCCGGTCGGCGTGCAACCGTCGGAGCTGGCCAAGCCGGTCCTCGTCATCTTCCTCGCCCATTTCATTGCGGAGCGGTCGCGAATTCTCAACGAGCGGCGCACTTTGCTGCCGGTGGCCATGACGCTCGGACTGCTGACCGGGGCCGTGATGGTGGCGGATCTGGGCACGGCCTTCGTCATGATCGCCACGGCGGGCGCGGTCTTCGTGGCTGCGGGACTCGAGTGGAGGCACGTGCGCACGGCGGCAGCGGTCGGCGCTCTGTGCACCCTGCTCGCCGTGTTCATTCCCGGCTATCGGCGCGAACGGGTTTTGGCCTTCGTGCGCGAACTGGGCGTGCTGCAAGCCCTGAAGCTGGCCCCGCAGAATTCCCCTTCGGAGACGGCGCCGGCCGGCAAACTGAAGCGCGATGTCAGCTATCACCAGAAGCAGTCCCTGATGGCGTTGGGCAGCGGCGGCTTGTGGGGCGTCGGCCTGTTCCGAGGTATACAGAAGCTCGGTTACCTGCCCGAGGCGGAGAATGACTTCATTTTCGCGGTCGTGGGCGAGGAACTGGGTCTGGCTGGCTGCACCGTTTTGCTGGCCATCTTTTTGGTGATCTGGTGGCGGGGGTCGCGACTGGCTCGGAGCGCCCCTGACGAGTTCGGGCGTTACCTGGCCCTGGGCGCCACCTTCATCGTGGTCTTCCAGGCAATGGTCAACATGAGCGTGGTGGTCAAGCTGGCACCCACCAAGGGTCTGCCCTTGCCCATGATCAGCTACGGCGGGAGTTCGCTGATCGCCACCATGATCCTGTTCGGCATCCTGCTGAGCATTCGCGAGCGGAGCGTGTGAGGGTGCAGGGCGATGTTGTTCATCATGGCGGCGGGCGGCACCGGAGGGCACGTGATGCCGGCGCTGGCGGTGGCGCGGGAGCTGCGGCGGCAAGGGCACGACGCCGTGTTCGTGGGCACGCGGCAGGGCCTGGAGGCCCGGCTGGCGCCCGCCGAGGGCTTCCGCGTGGAATTCCTTCGCATCGGCGGCTGGCAGCGGGTCGGGCTGGCCCGGCGCGTGCGAACTGCGGTCGAGCTGCCCTGGAGCGTGCTGCGCGCTGCCCTGCTGTTGGGACGCCTGCGTGCAGCGGCGGTGTTCAGCATGGGCGGTTACGCGGCCGCGCCGGTGTGCCTCGCCGCGTGGCTGCGCGGCGTTCCTGTGGTGTTGCTCGAACCCAACGTAGTGCCGGGTCTGGTGAATCGCTGGACCGGGCGTTTCGCGGCGCGGATCCTCGTGAATTTCGAAGCCACGGCGTCCGCTTTCGGGTCCCGGCCCACGGAGGTGACGGGAATGCCGGTCCGTGAAGGTTTTTTTCAGGTGCCGCCTAAACCGCGTGGCGAATGGTTCGACGTACTGGTGACGGGAGGCAGCCAGGGATCGCGCACGCTGAATCAGGCGGCGCGGGAAAGCTGGCCGCTTTTCCGGCAGGCCAACGCGCGAGTACGGATGGTGTTGCAGACGGGACCCGCGGCGTACCCGGAACTGGCGCGCGAGTTCGAACAGTCAGGCATGCCGGGACGCGTGGTTCCGTTTCTCGATGACATGCCCGCGGCCTTCGCCGAGGCGGATCTGGTGGTGTGCCGGGCCGGCGCCGGGGCGGTGGCCGAGCTGGCCGCGGCCGGCAAGCCGGCCATCCTGGTGCCGTTCCCCTATGCTGCGGACCAGCATCAGTTGCGCAACGCGGAAACTCTGGCGCGGGCCGGCGCTGCTCGCCTGGTGGAAGACCGCGAGATGAACGGTCGCAGACTGTTCGAGGAGGTGACTGCGCTCGCCGCGCGGCCCCAGGAGCTGGAGGCGATGGCCCGGGCGGTGCGGCGGTTTGCGCGTCCGGATGCGGCCCGGCGCGCGGCCGCGGCTCTGCTGGAAGTGGCGCGCAGCCGGCGAGCGGTTGACAGGGAGCAACGGGAGTCGAAACAATAGGCTAGAAAAATGTTTCCTTTTCAGCAGCAATCCTCGGGCCCGCCGGTGCTCTTCGCTCCCCAGCATCTTCACTTCACGGGCATCGGCGGCATCGGCATGAGCGGCATCGCCGAGATCCTGCTCCAGCTCGGCTTCACCATCAGCGGCTCGGACCTCAAGTTGTCGCCAGTGACCGAGCGGCTGGCGCGTCTGGGCGCACGCATTTACGAGGGGCACGATCCCGCGCATGTGGCCGGCGCGCGCGCCCTGGTCGTCAGCTCGGCCGTGCCACCGGACAACCCCGAAGTGCAGGAGGCCCGCCGCCTGCAAATCCCCATCATCACGCGCGGCGAGATGCTGGCCGAACTGATGCGCCTGAAATACGGCATTGCGGTGGCGGGCAGTCACGGCAAGACGACCACGACCTCCATGCTGGCTACCGTCCTGGAACAGGCCGGTCTGGATCCGACGGTGGTGGTAGGCGGGCGCCTGCGGGCCTTCGGAGGCGCCAACGCGCGCATCGGTCGCAGCGTGTACCTGGTGGTCGAAGCGGATGAAAGCGATCGCTCCTTTCTGAAGCTGGCTCCCATTCTGGCCGTGATCACCAACATTGACCGCGAGCACTTGGATCACTACCGCTCGCTGGAAGAAATCCTGGAGGCCTTCACCGAGTTCGCCAACCGCGTGCCCTTTTACGGGGCGGCAGTGATGTGCCTGGATGACGAAAACGTGCAGAAAATTCTTCCCGCCGTGCGCCGGCGCGTGATCACATACGGCACGCGCGCGCAGGCCGACGTACAGATTCGCGAGGCGGAGGCCGCGCACTTTTCGAGCCGCTTCCGCCTGCGGCGAGGCAGCGACGATCTGGGCGAGTTCCGGCTGCGCGTGCCGGGGTTGCACAACGTGCTCAATGCGGCTGCGGCCACGGCCACGGCTTTGGAGCTGGGGGTCGCGCCCGATGTGATTCGCGAAGCGCTGGCTGGGTTTGCCGGGGTCGAGCGTCGCTTCCAGGTTTACGGTGAGGCGGCTGGGGTCACCGTCATTGACGACTATGCGCACCACCCGGCCGAGATCCAGGCTACGCTGGCCGCGGCCCGCCAGTGCCGCTACGAGCGCTTGCTCGTGATTTTCCAGCCCCATCGCTACACGCGCACCTATCACTTGATGGAGGAGTTCGCTCGCTGTTTTTATCAAGCGGACGCGGTCTGGGTCCTGGATATTTACGCGGCCTCCGAGCCGCCGCTGGAAGGGGTTCACGCGAAGCAGTTGGTGGAACGCATGCAGGCTCACGGTCACCGGCACGTCGAGTACGCCGGCACGATCGAGCGCGCGGTGGAGGCAGTGGTGGCGGAGGCGCGTGCGGGCGACGCCGTGCTCACGCTGGGCGCGGGCAACGTCTGGCAGGCTGCCGAGCCCATTCTGGAAGCCCTGCGAAGGAGGGAAAGCGGTGGCGCGTAATCGTGGCGCGCAGGCTTTGGCGGAGCCGCCCGAACCCGATCCGGCGCCGGCGCCCGAGCCTCGGCCCATTCGCGTGCGTAGCCGCACTCCCGGCTGGCGGGCGAAGATGCGGACCGCCTTGCGCCTGGGCGCCTGGCTGCTCGCCGGCGCGGCCTTGGGAGGGGCGTTGCTCGGGCTGAGGCGCTTTCTGCTGGAGGATCCGCGATTCCGGCTTCCGGCCACCGAATGGGAAGCGGACGGGCGTGCGCTGGTGATCCGGGGAGTCCGATGCACGCCACGCAGCGAAGTTCTGGCGGTGTTTCGACCCGATCTCGGCCGCTCCATTTACGCGGTATCGCTCGGCGAGCGCCGCCGCCGACTGCTGGCCATAGATTGGGTGGCGGACGCCACGGTGATGCGGCGCTGGCCGAACCGGCTGGAAGTCCGCATCCGGGAACGGCAGCCCGTGGCTTTCGTGGTGAACGACGCGGCCGGCCAGGGATCGGGGCAGCCGGCCCTGGTGGACGCCGAGGGCGTGTGGTTGCGCTGGCCGGCTCAAGGGCGCTTCGCGTTGCCCGTTTTATGGGGAGTGCACCCGGAGCAGTCGCGCGAGCTGCGGCGGAATCGGGTGCAGCTCATGCTGCACGTGCTCCAGCAGGCCAGGGAGCGGGGGGCGCAGATTTCGGAAGTGGATCTCAGCAATCCGGAGAACGTGATCGTCACCCAGGTTTACGAAGGGCGCGCCCTGCGACTGATGCTGGGACGGGAAAACCTCGGAGCGCGCCTGAAAGCTTTTCTGGATTACTATCCGCAGATTGCGCGATGGGCGCCGGAGGCCCGTTCCTTCGATCTGCGTGTGGACGGGCAGGTGCGGGTAGCGGATCCTCCGGGCGGCGTGGCACCGGCTCGCTCGGGTGAGGCCGGCGGCAAGGGAGCAGGACGTGGGCGCTAAAACAATTTTTGGTGTTGGTGTAGACGCGGGCAGCAACCGCACGCGCGTGGCGGTCCTCGAGGTGACAGGCGACCTGGTGCGTCTCGCCGGCTACGGCGAGACCCGCTCGGAAGGGTGGAAACGCAGCCGCATCGCCGACGCCCGGGCCGTGGCCGAATCCATTCGTGCGGCCGTGCGCGAGGCGGAGCGTTCGGCACAGATTCCGGTGGTGTCCGCGGTGCTGGGCGCGGGCGGCGCCGCGGTGGGCTGCGAGTACAGCAGCAGAGGCTACGAGGATGACTACCGGCGCAAGCTCACCCAGGCGGACGTGAATCTGGTCATCGAGCGCGCAGCCCACGTGCAGCTCGGCGAGGATCGCATGCTGCTGCATCTGTGCCTGCGCGAGTTCAGCGTGGATGGCCGCCGCGGTTACCGCGATCCGCGGGGACAGAGCGGCGTGAGTTTGCAGGCCCACGTGAGCCTCATCACGTTTTCCACGCGCGAGCACGACACGCTGGTGGGCGCCGCCAATCAGGCCGGGCTGGCGGTGGAGGAAACCGTCTACGAGCCGGTGGCGGCAGCGTACGCTTGCCTGCGTGCAGAGCACCGGCGCGGCGGGGTCATGCTGGTGGACATCGGGGCGGAATCGGCGGATCTGGTCGTTTATATGGGTGATTCCCTGGTGCGGGCCTCGAGTCTCGAACTGGGCGGCGCGCGTTTCACCGAGGACACCGCGGATGGCCTGAACATCACGCTGGTGGATGCGGAAGCGGTCAAGCTCCAGTACGGTTCCGCCGTGCGCGATCCCGAGGCCGCCCGCAGCCTGATCGAATTGCCTGCGCCACCAGGGCGGCAGCCTCGAACGATCCCGCGCGAGGAGCTGGCGTTCATTCTCGAGTGCCGGGCCGAACAACTGTTCCGGTGGGTCCGTCGTGAGTTGCTGCGAATTTGTCCGGAAGGCAGGCTGTACGGAGGCGTCGTGCTGTGCGGTGGCGCGTCGCGGCTGCCTGGCATGTGCGATGTGGCCGAGGCCGTTGTCGGACTCGACGCCTATCTGGGGCTGCCTGCCGGCATCCGCGGGTGGCCGCCCGCACTCAACGATCCTGCCTGGACCACGGTGGCGGGGCTGGCGATGTACTCGGCGCGACTCAAGCAGCGCGAACGCGAACGCCGCCGGAGCCTTTTCAGCAGGATTTTCGGATAGGCTGCAAGCCGGCCAGTGAAGACGGGGAGGTGCAAGATGGCGCTCCTGGATCCTGAATCCAACGGATTGAAATTCGAGATTCACGAAGAGGCGCCGCCTCGCCCGAAGATTCGGGTGATCGGCGTGGGCGGCGCGGGGTCGAATGCCGTGGCCCATATCATGGCGGGCGGAATGGAGGGCGTGGAGTTCTGGGTCGTGAACACGGACCTGCAGGCTTTGCGCGCTTCGCCCGTTCCCAACAAGCTTGCCATCGGGAGCCGCATTACGGGAGGGCAGGGCGCGGGCGGGGATCCCGAAGTCGGGCGCCAGGCGGCGCTGGAAGACACGGAACGGCTGCTGGAGGTGCTGCAAGGCGCCTCGATGGTTTTCATCGCGGCGGGCCTGGGTCGCGGAACGGGCACGGGCGCCGCGCCCGTGATCGCTTCCATGGCGCGTCAGATGGACGCGCTCACGGCGGCGATGGTGACCAAGCCGTTCACGGTCGAGGGTCCGCAGCGCATGGAGCTGGCCGAAGAGGGCTTGCAAAAGCTGGCGGAGGCCGTGGATGCGCTCATCACCGTCCCCAACGATCGCTTGCTCGCCCTTGCCCCACGCGGCGCCAGCATTCTGGAGGCTTTCCGCATGGCTCACGAAATCATGCGGCGGGCGGTGCAGGAGATCGTCGAGATCATCCAGACCCACGGCCTGATCAACCGCGACTTTGCCGACATTCGCTCCGTGATGCGGAGCGGCGGGCTGGCGGTGCTGGGCACGGCGGTGGCACGCGGAGAAAATGCAGCTGTGGAGGCGGCGCGGCAGGCGATCAATTGTCCGCTGGTGGAGGGTGCTTCGCTGGCGGGCGCGCGCAACGTGCTCGTGCACGTCACCGGTTCCAGCCGCCTGGGCATCCATGAGCTGCACGAAGCCTGTCAGGTGGTTCGCGAAGCCACGCGACGACCGGATGCCGAGGTCAGCCTCGGCGTTGTGCTGAACGAGTCCATGGCGGACGCCGTCAAGGTAAGCGTCATCGCCACTGGTTTTACCTCCGTGCCCGAAGCCGAGACGGCCTCCTTCGACGAAAGCTGGCGCGCCATCCCCGGGGCGCCGGCTCCGTCCCAACCTGCGCAAGCCGCTGAGGCTGCGGTCCCGTTGCCTGCCGGGTTCACAGCGCGGGATGAGGTAGCGGAGCCGGATTTGACCGAACCCGCCGAGGACGATTACGATCTGGAAGACTTGGATACCCCAGCGTTCCGGCGCCGGCGTCGCCTGACGCGTTAGGCGCGGCCCTGCACCCGAAAAAAATCTCACCAGCACGGGCGTTTTGCGGTAAAAAACAAAGTGTAGGCTTTTTGTCGAGGAGCGGCTGTGGAAAATTTCGCCCGTCCCGTCCAACGCTCTGACCTCAGAGCACTTGCTGGAGCGGGGTGCGGGCCGGTTTTCCACTCTGCCTTGCAGAGGCTTTCACACAACGCAAGTCGAGGGAAACAGGCATCGGTGCTGGATGCTTGCCAACAGGCGAAGTTCACCGTAAGTTAGAAAACTGGCCATGGCGACGCCGGATCTTGCACTGGAGAAAGGGTTGCCCGCCAACACCGAGGCGGAACGTCTCATCCTCGGCTGCATCCTGCTGGATGATTCCCTTTATCCGCAGGTAGCCGGCTCGCTCAGCGCGGATGACTTTCATCTGGAAGCTCACCGGCGCATCTTCCTGCGCATGGGCGAGCTCTATGAGCGGGGCGAACGGATTGACCGTGTCACCGTGGCGCACGAGTTGCAGCGTCACGGGCAGTTGGAGTCCTGTGGCGGCCTGAGCTACCTCGTCTCGCTGGACGAAGGCCTGCCCCAGGGACTGAATCTGGAAAGCTACATCCGTATCGTTCGCGACAAGGCGACCCTGCGTCGCCTGATCTTTACCGCCCAGAAAGTGATTGACCGCTGTCTGCTGGGCGAGGAGGATCCGGACCAGATCCTGGCTTCCGCCGAAGAGTCCCTGCTGCGACTGGGCGAATCGCGCGTCAGCAGCGGCTTGCTCACGCCGCGCGAGGTGATCGAGGGTTACCCCGGCGGCGTCAACGCGTTCCTGGATCCCAACCAGCGGATCAAAGGCATCTCGACCGGCTTTCTGAAGTTCGACGAGATGACCGGCGGATTGCACCCGGGCGAGCTCATCATTCTGGCGGCGCGACCCGCCATGGGCAAGACGGCCATGGCTCTCAATATCGCCCAACACGTGGCGATGGGACGTCAGCCGCGTCCGGTGGCCATCTTTTCGCTGGAGATGGCGAGGGAGTCGCTGCTGACGCGGCTGCTTTGCGCCACGGCGCGCGTGAACAGTCACAAGTACCGCGCCGGGTATCTGAACGCGGACGAGAGGCGAAGGCTAAGTCTGGCCGCCACCCAGTTGGTCGAGGCGCCCTTGTTCCTGGACGACACGCCGGGCATCAACCTCATGGACATGCACGCCAAGCTGCGCCGGCTCAAGGCCGAGCACGGCCTGGCTCTGGTCATCGTGGATTACCTGCAATTGATGAGCGGGCGCGGGCGCTACGAGAACCGCGTGCAGGAGATCAGCGCCCTGTCACGCGGCCTCAAGTTGATGGCCAAGGAGCTGGAAGTGCCCATGCTCGTTCTTTCCCAGTTGAACCGCGCGCCCGATCTGCGCGACGGCGATCACCGCCCGCAGTTGAGCGATCTGCGCGAGAGCGGCTCCATCGAGCAGGACGCCGACCTGGTGGCTTTCATCTTCCGCGAAGAAGTCTACAAGCCGGATCGCGCCGACCTGCGCGGCAAGGCCGAGCTGATCATCGCCAAGCAGCGCAACGGCCCCACGGGCAAGGTCCACCTGTTGTTCATCAAGGAGCTGACCAAGTTCGAGAATCCGGTCTCGGACCTGGAAGAAACTGTCCCGCCCTTCGAGGATTGAGACCGTGCAGGCGAGCGGCGTTCAGATCGAGAAGACCGCCCCCGTATCCGCGCTGGTCACGAAGTGCGAATAGCGGGCCAGCCAGCCGCGCTTCACCTTGGGCTCGAACGGCGGCAGAGAAGCCAGCCGCCGCTGGATTTCTTCGTCGCTGAGTCTGACCTCCAGCCGTCGCGTGCACGCGTTGATGTAGATGCGATCGCCCGGCTGGAGGGCGGCGATGGGCCCGCGGGCCGCCGCTTCCGGCGAGACGTGACCGACGCACAGGCCGCGGGTCCCGCCGGAGAAGCGTCCGTCGGTGATCAGCGCGGCGCGAATTCCCGCGCCCTGGATGGCGGAAGTGGGCGTGAGCATTTCCTGCATGCCCGGGCCGCCGCGCGGTCCTTCGTAGCGGATGACGACTACGTCGCCGTCGCGCACCTGGCCGCCGAGGATGCCGGCCACCGCGTCTTCTTGCGATTCGAAAATGCGGGCCGGGCCTTCAAATTCCATCATGTCGGGATCCACGCCGGCCGTCTTGACGACTGCGCCGCGGGGCGCCAGGTTGCCGAAGAGAATGGCGAGGCCGCCGGTGTTCGAGAACGCATTGTCGCACCGGCGGATGACGTCGCCATCGGCCTCCGGCGCCGCTTGCACGGCATCCGCCAGGCTGCCGGTCACCGTGGGCACATCGAGACGCAAGAGGCTGCCGGGCCAGCGCGCCGCTTCTTTGAGAATCGTCGGGATGCCGCCCGCGCGGTGCACGTCCTCGAGGTGGACCTCAGGACGGCTGGGCGAGACCTTGCACAAGGTGGGCGTGGCGTCAGAGATCGCGTTGAGGCGATCCAGATCGAAGGGGATGCCGGCTGAGTGCGCGATCGCCAGGGTGTGCAGAACCGTGTTGGTGGAGCCGCCCATGGCCATGTCGAGCACGAACGCGTTCACCAGAGCCTGCTCGTTGACGATATCGAGTGGACGGATGTTCTGCTCCAGGCAGCGCTTGAGGGCGTGCGCAGCGCGTCGCACCAAAGTTATTCGTTCGGGATTCAGTTCGGTGCGCCCGTCCTCGCGCCAGCGTTCGGCGGGGAGGGTGCCGTTGCCGGGCAGAGCCAGGCCCAGGGCTTCCGCCAGGCAGTTCATCGAGTTGGCCGTGAACATGCCCGCGCAACTGCCGCAGCCGGGGCAGGCTGTCTCCGCCAGTCGCCGCAACTCTTGTTCGCTCATCTTGCCCGCCGCGTGACGCCCCAAGCCTTCAAAGACGGTGATGAGATCCGTGCCGCCGGTTCCAGCCAGCATGGGACCGCCGCTGACGTACACCGCAGGAATATTGATGCGGACCATGGCCATCAGCATCGCCGGCACGATCTTGTCGCAATTGGCGATGCCGATCCAGGCGTCGCAGGGATGAGCCCCAATGATGGACTCGATCTGGTCCACGATCAGCTCGCGCGAGGGCAGCGAGTATTTCATGCCGAAGTGCCCCATGGCGATACCGTCGTCTATGGCCGCGCCCACGTTGGCGTACCAGACGTTGAAACCCAGCGATCGCAGCTCCTCGCGCAGCACCGCGCCAATGCGGTCCAGATGCGCATGGCCGGGGATCTGGGTCGTGTAGGAGTTGATGATGGTGACAAAGGGCTTGCTCAGATCATCCAGCGAGGAAATGACGCCCGCAGCCTTCATCAAAGCGGCTGCCGGCAGAAGGTGCCGCTCTTCGCGAAAAATGCGGCTGCCACGTCTCCGTACGTTTTCGATGCCAGGATTCATGCAAGACATTTTCGCACGCCGGCGCTTTGGCTATAATTCCGGGCGTATGCGGATCGCGGCGATTCTGATCCTGTTGGCGCAATCGCTGGCGGCGCAGGAAGGCTTTTACCGCTTCGCGGCCGAGCGGGACCGGCTTTCCGGGGCGCCCGATTTCAGTTGGCTCAACCGCCCGCTCACCCCCGCGGATCGCCTGTTCGTTTGCGGCGCGCATTTCTGCCGCGTAGGGCCTGATCTCAAGCCTGGCACTGGTGATGACGAGCGCGTGCGGCTGTTCGGAACCAACGCCGTCTTCGGAGGCAATTTCCCGGAGGAAGCCCACGCCCAGCGCATCGCGCGACGACTGCGGCGGCTCGGCGTGAACGTGGTTCGCCTCCATCATATGGACACCTCGCCGGATCGCAATCCCGGGGAGGCCCGCAGCATTCTCACCACCGATCCCTATCCCACCCTGAATCCGGTCTCGGTCCGTCGCTTGCGGCGCTTTCTCGACGCGCTGAAGGCCGAGGGCATTTACGTGAACGTGAACCTGCACGTGGGCTACGAGTTCCGGCCGGCGGTGGATCAGGTCCCGCCTCTGCCGGGCTCCGACCGCCTGCCCACCCAGAGCAAGCCGCTGCACATTTTTTACCCGCGCATGGTGGAGCTGCAACTGGAGTTCACGCGTCGCCTGCTCACGGCGCTCGAATTGAAAGGCGATCCCGTGCTCGCCATGGTGGAAATCAACAACGAAAGTTCGCTCGTGGACGCCTTTCAGCGCGGCCTGCTGGAGCGCACCGTGCTCGGCGAGTACAAGACCGAGCTGGAGCGACAGTGGAATGCGTTCCTGGGAACGAAATACCGCACGACGGACGCTCTGCGCGCCGCGTGGGGAGAGCTGCCCGCGGGCCAGTCGCTGGACGCGCGCAACGTGGCTTTGCCCCAACGACAGGCGCCCGCCGCGGTGCTGAACGACTTCCTCGCTTTCCTGGCCGAGCGCGACGCCGAGTATCTGCGCCGCATGCGAGCCGTGGTGCACGAGGTCACCGATCGCTGGGTTCCGGTCACCGGCACGCAGGTGGGCTTCGGCGGCAATCTGCTTCACCTGGATTCACACGCCGCGATGGATTATCTGGACAACCACTTTTACGTGGATCACTACAACTTCCCCAACGTCCGCTGGGACGCGCGCGACTGGCGCATTCGCGACAGCTCTTCGGTGGGCAGCGGGCTGGCCGCTTTCCTGAATATGGCGGCGGCGCGCGAGTTCGGCCGGCCCTACACGGTGAGCGAGTTCAACCAGCCTTGGCCCAACCGGCAGGCGGCCGAGATCGTGCCCACGCTGGCCGCGTTCGCTGCCTTCCAGGACTGGGACGGGATCATGCATTTCGCCTACGCGCACAACCGGGAATGGGACAGCAAGGTTCCCAACGGCTTCGATCTCAACGCGGATTGGACGAAGTTCGTCAGCTTCGGGCAGGCCGCGCTGATCTATCGCCGCGGTTTGGTGCGGGAGGGCGGCAAAATCATCGCGCTGCCCGTCTCCTCCACGCTGCGGCTGCGCGCAGCCCGCGAGGGCAAGGCAGGGGCCGTGGCCGCGGCGCTTCAGGCTTTTGCGAACTACGAACCTGAGCTGGCGCTGATCCATCGCGTGGGGCTTGAGCGGCGGGAGGACACGCGGTCGCCGATGCTGCCGAAACCTTCCGCTCCGTTCCGTTCCGACACTGGAGAGCTGGTCTACGATCGCGAAGCTCGCGTGCTGGTGATTCAGGCCCCGCAGGCGGCGGGCGTTTTCGGCTTCGTGGAGCGGAGGAAAGTGCAAGCGGGAGCTTTGGAAGTCGAGCTGGGGCCCACGGCGCGCGGCTTCGCTGCCATCCTGTTGACGGCGCTGGACAGCCGGCCCATCGAAAAGTCGCGCCGACTTCTGCTGACCACGCCCGGGTGCACTTTTGGCACGCAGCCTGGCACGGATCCGCCGCGCATGCAACGGCTGATCCTCTATCCGGGAACGACGGACTGGTACACGATCGAGCCTGAGCCGGGTTCCACGCGGCCTTCGGGTCCGCGCAGCGCGGGCGTCGAGCCGATCTGGATGGAGCGCGTGGAAAGTTACGTGACGCTGAGGACGGCGGCGCGCGCGTTGCAAGTCTATCCGCTCGACGGGTCGGGCGCACGCTTGAATGCGCTCACGGCTGACGCGGTTCAACGCGTCAAAGGCGGCTACCGCATCCACCTTCAGGCGGATGGGCAGCCGCCAGCGCCCTGGTACGAGATCGTGGTCGAGTGAACGACTGCGCTCAGAATTCCAGCCGGATCGCCAGTTGCACGTTGCGATTGTTCTTGGCCCGGCTGATCACAGCCGCCGCCGGGACGTCCACGTTGTTCTCCGGCGGGTAGAAGTTGGGTCGGTTCGGCAAGTTGAATGCTTCCGCGCGGATTTGCACGCTGCGGGACTCGCCCCAGCGGATCCGGCGCGACAGCGAAGTGTTGATGACGACCGAGCCCGGCGCGTCCAGAATGTTGCGCCCCGAGTTACCAAAGCGATAGGCGCCGGTGGGAACCACGGGAAACGCGTAGCGATCGAACCAGCGATCAGGCGTGGGGTTGGGCACCGTGCCTTTGGCGATGCGGTCCGGCCGCGTGGCTTCGCCCGCGCTGTAGTTGACCGCGGAGACGCGCGGCGTAAAAGGCGGTCCCGTGTAGAGCGTGCTGGTGCCCGCAAGCTGCCAGTCGCGCGCCAGCCAGTGGCGTGACAATTTCGGCGTCCAGACGAAGCTGGCGGCGAAGGCGTGCCCGATATCGAAGTCCGACCGGCCCCGCTCCAGCCTCAGGTTGCGCGAATCCTGCGCCATGGGGAAGTTGTACTGCATCGTGCCGCCCGTGTTGGAGGATTCGTCGAGCGATTTCGCATAAGTATAGGAGGCGCGCAAAAAGAGCTGTTTGGAGAAGCGCCGGCGGATCGTCAACTGTCCCGAGTTATAAATGGAATTCGACCCGTCGTTGATGATATTGATGCTGCCGAAGAACGGGTAAGGCCGGATGTTGCGGGTTTCGTAGGTGCGGCCAGGCTGATTGATATCGTAGCGGCGCGGCAAGTGCGTTCCTTTGGATCCCGCGTAGGCCAGCTCCAGGGCGAACCCGGCGATCTCCCTTTCGATGGTCAGGTTCCAGGCTTGCAGGTACTGCGATTGCGGTTCCGGATTCTCCTGCCCGTAACTGGAGTTGACGCCCGAGAACCCGCGCCGGGAAAGCGGGAACGGATTAGAGAGCGTGAGAATCGTCGGGTCGCTGGTCACGCGGCTGAAGGTCTCGGTGATGGAGAACGGGAAGGTGTCGGAGAACTCGTCCATCCGGTAGAGCGAGCTGGTGCCGTAAAAGATGCCGTAGCCGCCGCGGACCACGCTCTTGCGGCTCCCGAAAGGCCGCCAGGCGAAGCCGAACCGGGGCGCCAGATTGGTCCAGTCGTTCTTGACGATGGTTGGCGGCAGCCCGACTTCGGAAGCCTTGACGACGTAATTCGTCAGGCCCGTGCTCGTGAGCCGCTGTTCAAACTCTTCCCGCGAGAGAGTTCCGGTTCCCGCAACGACCACCTTGGCGAGGGGCGGCATGAACATGGCCAGCGCGCCGAACTTTTCGCGCGGCGGCTTCATGATTTCGTAGCGCAAGCCCAGATTGAGTGTGAGCGCAGGGGTAAGTTTGAGGTCGTCCTGGAAGAACGCCGAGTAACTGGAGGCCAGATGATAGGGCCCGGCAGCGTCGAGCTGGCGGCGAGAGCTCGTAATCCAGCCGAGCACATAATCGGCCATCGAGTGGCCCGTGAAGCGCCCGTCGAAGCTGACGCGGCCCCGCGTGTCCCCGTAACTGCGGGAGAAATAGTGGTAACGCAGGAAGTCACCGCCGAATTTCATGTTGTGACGGCCACGAATCCATGTAGCGCTGGCCGCATACTGATAGTTGTTGTAAGCCCAAATCTTGGGGATGTCGTAAGCCGGGCCGAGGATCATGTAACCGGTGACCTGGACATAAGGCGGGCCGGCCGCGATCGGATTGCGTGTCCCGCCATAAAAGCCGGTTTCCGCGGCCCAGTCCTTGTCCCGGCTGTAGGGCCAGACCTGATAATTGGTGCGGCGAGAGAAGTTGGCGCTGGCCTCAAGGTAAGCCGAAGGCGTAAGCGATCGCAGATAGCGGATGTAGGAAAGTAGCTGCAACGTATCGTTGGTGGAACCGAACAGGGGGATGGGCGAGCGGGTGGCCATCACCGGATCCCAGTTATGGGCCGGCCGCCAGAAGGCGCCCAGGGTCAACCGGTCCCGCGCCGAGAGATTGTGGTCGGCCTTGATGCCGAAGTTGTTGGAGTTGTCGGTGGCGTTGCCCTGCGAAATGTAGTTGTAAACGGCGGAGCGGAAATTCGGCGCCGGCCAGTACTGCGCCAGTTTCAAAGCTACGGGATCGAGGCGGGTCGGTGGAATCTGGTTGCCGGGGAACGGCGCGTTGGCCAACGTATCGCGAATCGTGACCGGTTTGCCGTAGACGTCGGTGGCGCGCGAAAAATCGCCGCGCAGGAGTTCGGGCTCAGGCACCAACGCGCGCACGCTCTTGCCGTTGATCAGGCGCAGGGTTTCCCAGGTGAACATGAAGAAAGTCCGGTTACGGCCATCATAGAGGTGAGGCAGGTACAAGGGGCCGGACAGCGTGGCGCCGAACTGGTGACGCCGCAGCTTGTCTTTCTGGACCGAGAAAAATCCTTTGGCGTCGAGGGCGTCGTTGCGCATGAACTCATAGAGCGAACCGTGGAACTGGTTCGTACCGCTCTTGGTGACGACGGTGAGCATGCCGCCAGCGTAACGCCCGTATTCGGCGGAGAAGCCGTTGGTGAGCATCTTGAACTCGAGCACGCCTTCCAGCGGCGGCGCGATCATCGCACCGGTATTGCGGCGCTGCGTGTTGTTCATGCCGTCGAGCAGGAAGCCCGTGTTGTCGGCGCGAGCCCCGTTGACCGCATAAGATCCGTCGGCGCCCTCGGCTTTCGGAATCACGCCGCCCGTCAGCAGAGCCAGGTCGGAAAAACTGCGGCCGTCGAGCGGCAGCTCCTTGATTTCCTCCTGCGTGGTGACCTCGCCCCGCGTGCCCGTCTCGGTGTTCAGCACGACCGGTGTCTCGGTTACGGTGACGGTTTCGGTGGCGGCGCCAACCTCCAGCGTGATATCCACGCGCAGAACCTGGCCGACGGCAAGCGTCAGCTCGTCACGGCGGTACGTGCGGAAGCCGGGCAGCGAAGCTTCCAGCGAGTAACGTCCCGGATCCAGATACGGGATCGTGTATTCGCCGATTTCGTTCGAGCTGGCCTGGTGCACGATGTTGGTGTCGAGGTTGGTGACCTTGACCGTGACGCCGGGCGCCACGGCCCCGGTCGGATCCGTAATCCGCCCTACCACGCTCGCGGTGGGCGTTTGGGCATGAACGATCAAAGCAAGTACGAACCAACTGCTCAGAATGAGACCCCGTCGCATAGCGACCTCCCGAAGCCGGCCTTCATTCGTCCCCGGGAATTTCTGTTCCCTGTCAAATCGAGTATACAGCAGCCCTGTTTTTGCCCGAGTGACCGAAGGCGCCGCGCGGGGCCGGCGATTCCGGGCGGAGGCGGACTCAGTGACATGGTCGGTGTGCACGGCGAGTTCTCCGAGTCATGCTCCGCATGCCGGCTGGCGATGGGGGAAGCGGTCGGCCCACATCGAAGTAAGAGCGATTTCAGTTGACAGACAGGGCAGCACGGTGTCATTTTTATTCCTCGGGAGTGGCAGGCATGGGCGGGAATGGACAGCCAAGCCAGAGCAGCCGCCTTTGGCGCGTGCTGTACTTCACGCGGAGCGCCGCGGCGGAACACTCTGTAGTGCAACGCAAGGGTGCACGGCTTAGCCTCTCGGAGACGGTGATCACGGAACTCGGCCGCAAGGCGGGCTTCGAGGTCGAGTGTACGAAAGACGGGCGGGTGTTTGACGGTGATCTGGACCGCTACGATGTCATCGCTTTTTACACCAGCGGAGATCTCACGGCCCAGGCTTCGGATGGTTCGCCGCCCATGAGCCCGCGAGGCAAGCAACGGTTGCTGGCGGCCATAGCCGGCGGGAAGGGCTTCGTGGGCTTTCACTCCGCCGCGGACACGTTTCATTCCCCGGGCAAGCGCGACGAGAACCAGGCGGAAGTGGATCCCTACATTGCCATGCTGGGTGGTGAAGCTTTGGTGCACGGGCCCGAGCAGGAAGCCGCCCTGTTCCTGACTACACGGAAGTTCCCGGGAATCAGCCTGCTGGGAATGGCTGAAAGCATCTCGTTTACCGATCATTGGTACACCTTCAAGAATTTCCAGCGCGACCTGCACGTGCTCGTGGTTCAGGAGACCCGGTACATGCAGGGAGCGGCCTACCGTCGGCCGGATTTCCCTTGCACTTGGGTACGCCGCCACGGGGAGGGGCGCGTGTTCTACACCTCCCTGGGACACTCCGAGGAAATCTGGATGAATCCTTTCTTTCAAGCCATCATTCTGGGTGGTTTGGCGTGGGCCGCCGGCCGCGCCGAGGCGGACGTGCGGCCGAACATCGAAGAAGTTACCCCACATGCCTGGCAGCTCAAAGCGGGCTGAGGAGGCGAGCATGGCTGACGATGCGGTTACGCGACGCGAGTTTCTCTCGAACGTAGTGGGCGCCGGGACCTTGGGGGCAGCCGGTGCTGCGCCCGATCCCCGCAAAACCCGCAGTTACAACCCTGACATGGAATACCGGCGGCTGGGGCGCACCAACCTGATGATTTCGGCCGTGAGCCTGGGCGGCCATTGGAAGCGCATCCCTTACAAGCCCGGTACCGAGGAGTTCAAGAAGAACCGCCGCGACGTGGTTTACGCCTGCCTGGAACACGGCATCAATTACGTGGACGCGTGCTCCCGATCGGAAGTCTTGGTCTACGCCGAGGCGGTCAAGGGCCGGCGCGAGGAGATTTACTTCGGTTTTGACAGCACGGGAGCGCGTGACCCGAAAATCGCCGGGTCCCTCGAAAAACTGAAGGAAGGCTTCGACGAAACTCTGAAGGCCAGCGGCCTCGATTACGTGGACCTGTGGCGCATAACGATCCGCGAGCACGCCACGCGCAACACGCCGGAGGAGATCGAAAACGTGGTGGCCGCCCTGGAGTGGGCCAAGCGAACAGGAAGGGCCCGCTTCACCGGGATTTCCACCCATCACCGTCCCTGGATTGCGGAGGCAGTGGCCAAGTACCCCCAGCTCGAGGTGATCGTCACGCCGTACGCCGCCGGCAGCAAGGAAAAGCCTGTGGGGAGCATGTTCGAGGCCTTCCGCAAGTACGACGTGGGTTTCATCGGCATCAAGCCATTCGCCAGCGGGGCGCTATTCGCTTCCCAGGGCGTACCCGATTCTCCGACCAAACAGGAAGACGACGAGCGGGCGCGACTGGCTCTCCGCTATGTCCTTTGCTGTGACGTGCTGGCTGCGACCATCCCGGGGTTGATCACGGTGGACCAGGTAAAGAACGCTGCCGCGGCAGTCAGGGAGCGGCGGCAATTCGACGAAGTCGAAAGCCAGCGACACCGCGCAGCTATCGAGGCCATGTGGAATCGTCTTCCTCCCAACTATCAGTGGCTCCGAGAATGGGAGTGGGTCTAGCAGCCGGCCCGTAGTCGGAACCAGTCCGGCTCGATCCTGGCCACTGGCGGCCCCGGGGAAGCGAGACTCGAGGGTCTGAGGGGGTCCTGCGCGACCCCGCAGCTCTGCCCACGGCTTCGAGGAGCCGCTGGCTCACGCAAATCCCTGCTGGCCCGACCCTGTGGCTACCCGCGATTCTCGCTCGGCGCCCACGCTTCGGTCTTTAGCGGTCTCAAAGCGTCCACCCGGCCCGGTACGGGGGGTTCACCAAGAGATTGGCCTCGCGGTCATTGGTGATGGTCAGCCTCTCGCTGTCCCACTCGAGATACCGTGCTGTGCGGGCGGCGAGGGTGCCCAGCAATGCGATTTCAGTGAGACGGGTGCCCAGCTCGAAATTGCAGGCTGCCGGTTTGCCTCCTTTGGCCGCCAGAAGCCACTCGCGGTAGTGCCCGATGCTGCGGGGTAAGGTTTTGGGCGGGCGCACGAAATCCCGGAACTCCTTCTCGGGCAACAGCAGCTCTTTTCCGCCGGAAAAGCCGGTCAGCAACTTGCCCTTGGTCCCGACAAACAACAGCCCTGAAGCAGGAAGCGACCGGCGGGGATCCAGCTCGACGGGTCTGGGTGGTCGGAGGCCGCCATCGTACCAGTGCACCCGCAGCGGGGGATGAGAACCGCGGGCCGGGAAATCCCATGTGACCAGGGTGGCGCAACTTTCGGTCTCGGGCGTGTCCACCACGGGAGGTATGAACTCCCGGCCTTCCGGGCTCATGCGAAACAGACCGCGATGGATCTTGACCCGGCTGCCATGCACGCTGGTCGGCGCGCCCAGTTGCAACGCCTCGAAAAACACGTGCAGCGCGTGACAAGCCATGTCCCCCACGGTGCCCGTGCCGAAGTCCCACCAGGCGCGCCACGTCCAGGGATGATACGCGGGATGGTAGGGTCGGTAAGGCGCGGGTCCCAGCCACAGGTCCCAGTCCAGGCCCTCGGGGACCGGCGGACATTCCTCCGGTCGCTGCACGCTGGCGGGGTACAGGGGATGATCGCACCAAACGTGGACCTCATGCACCGGACCGATAACGTTGGACAGCAGCAACTCAGCCGTGCCTTGGGCTGCCTCGCTGGCGGCGCTCTGCACGCTCATCTGGGTTGCGACCCCGGCCTCCCGGGCCGCCTTGGCGACCATGCGGTTCTCGTGCAAAGTGTGGGTGAGGGGCTTGGCGCAGTACACGTGCTTGCGCAAGCGGAGCGCCGTCATCAGCACAACCGCGTGAGTATGATCGGGTGTGGCGATGATCACCGCGTCAATGTTTTTCTCCTCTTTTTCGAACATGAGCCGGAAATCCCGGTAGACCCTGGCCTGCGGGTAGCGTTTGAAAACTCTGGCGGCAAAACCATGATCCACGTCGCACAGGGCGACGATGCGTTCGGTCTCGCAGGCCTCCAGGTAACGACGGCCCATGCCGCCTACACCCACGGCAGCGATCCGGAGCGTGTCGCTCGGCGCCTGATAGCCTTTCCCGCCCAGTACGGAGCGGGGCAGAAACAGCGGCGCCGTCCCGGGTAATACAGCACGACGCGTGATCTTCCCGTCCTGTTCAGCAGCCATGAGGTCGCCTCCTTTTTCGGCAGACGTCGCAGCGCAAGTTGCTCGGAACCCGGCCATTCGTGGACCGTGCCAGCCGCCGCACTGCGGCTTGCCTGTCCTTTCGCTTTACCAGGACAGTTTACCCACCACTGCAATCTTGCGTTGTTCGGACCAAATCGTGCTCGTAACCTGCCCGAACAGGGTGCTGGTGGGCGCTGTGTTAGGTCCGGCGAAGATCGGATGGTTAAAAGCATCCACCGCTTCGCCGCGCAGCTCGAGCTTGAGGCGTTCCTTCAACTGGAAAGACTTGATGAGGGAAAGATCCCAGACGTTCCAATGATGGGTACGCAAGCCGGTAAGACGCAGCGGGAACGTCCGCAGGTTGTAAGCCAACTGTTCAGCCGGGTTCCGGTTGAAGCCTGCTTCTGTGTTGAACCAGCGTTCAGGTTTGCGCTGAGAGCGCGGCAGCACCAAGTCAGCCAATCGCCCGTTAAAGATCACGTTGCCGAACCCGATGGGCGCCCCCGATTGCCACTGGTAGATCGCGTTCACCGACCAGCCGCCCCACAGCCGCTTCTGCCCCCACGGGATATCCCAGGTTCCTCGGATCGCGATATGGTGGGGCCGGTCCTGCGGGGAAATGACGTGGTGCGGATGCAGGTCCGAGGCATTTAGAGTCTCGATCGCCTCCATGAACTTGGACCAAGTATAGGCGCCAGAAATGCTGTACCCATGGGAAAAGCGCTTTTCCACTCTCAGGTAGCCGGCGTGATACCAGGAGAATCCGTCGCTGATCGTACCGCTGATCCCGGTGAAGTGAGGAAACGGCAGCAGCAGTTGCTGGCGAGCGACCGTGCGTGCTTGCAACGCGGTTCCTGCGAACTCCGCCAATCCGTAGAAGGGGTTGCTGACCTGGGCTGTCAGCAGGTCAATCGTGGCCTGGTCACGCACTGGCAGCCGGCTCAAGTACTGCGCCGGCAGGGCATCGAAAGCACGATCCATCCCCAGCTTGGTGCCCCGACTGCCGATGTAACCGATCTCTGCTACAACCCGATGCCCGAGCTCCTGTTGGACGTTCAAGCTCCAGCGCTGCAAGTAGCCCGTCCGGCGGCCAGGCACGAAGAACGTGACCGAACGCCCCAAGAATGTCAGCAAGCCTCGCGCGGCTCCAGCAGGCTGGATCAGGCCATTGGGAAAGGGGTTGGCCAGCGTTGCCTGGAAAGTGAGTCCGTTGTCCAGACTGGGGACGATCGGGGTTCGTTCGTTGAAGCCCTGCTGGATTACGTCGTTGCGATCCACCCCCAGGGACTCGAAGAAAATTCCGTAACCAGCGCGTAAAACTGTTTTCGATCGCAACAGATACGCAAGCCCCAGCCTGGGCAAAAAGTTGTTCCTGTCCGGGTCCCACAGTCCGCGGGGCACGCCGCCGACCCCCGCGAATAGCAAACCGCCGATCGTGCGGAAAGTCGTCGGAGGCAGTTCCGGGATGGGGTTTCTGGCGTAGTTGGCTTGCGCGGCCGGCTGGATTGGATTCGGCGTCACAAAGTCGAAGCCACGGTTGGTGCGATTGAATCGCTCCGTGGTCGGCGTTTCGTACTCGTAGCGCAGGCCCACGTTGATGGTAAGTTTTCTTGTGACCTTCCAGTCATCGTGGAAATAGACGGCGGTGTAAGTGGACTGCTCCGCATACGAGTCGTTACGGTCACCGAAGCCGCCGGTGGGCAACCCGAGCAGGAAGGAAGCCAGGCCCTGGCCAATGGGGGCGGGCGGGGAACTGTCCAGCGGCCCGCGCGTCCAGGTGGTTCCGAAATCTATGCTGGGCGAGACGCGCCCGGGGTTGTACTCGTTCTTCTGAAACACCCGGTACTCGGCTCCGAGCCGGAGGGTGTGCGATCCACGAGTATGCGATAGGCTTCCGCCCCCGAAATGGAAGTTCCTCCTGGAGCGAGAGATGGTCTCCGGATTGAGAGCTGTGTAACCGTCTATGTTGATTCCCGGCAAGGCGCGGAAGGCCGGATCCACCTGCGATAGCAAGGTCTGGGAGAATCCCAAGGGCGCCAGGTCCAGGCCGGCGCTTGGCGGGTCGGCGTTGTTGCGCATACGGCCGAAGCCGTAGCGCAAATTCAGCACCAGATCAGGCCTGAGTGTGAGGACATCGTCCAGGACGAGGCTGAAGTGGCGATTTCGTTGCATGAGGCCCCGGGCGTTGTTGCGGAAGATACGACCCTGATCGGCCACCACGAACGAGGTGCTGAAGGATCCGTAGAGCCGTTGCCGCTCGCTGACGACTTGGTCCACCCGGGCCATATGTGCAGACCAGTCGATTCGGTTCGCGAAAGAGTAGAAATAGTTGTTACGCCCGTCTGCCGTGCCGGGCTCGTTGGGCAAGGGATAGAAGCCGAGCAGGTTTTGCGCGACGCGGTCTAGCCGACTGGCCGGGATGCGGTTGCCCGGCAGCGGCTGCCGGCTGAATCGCCCGCCGGGAGCCGGAGCAATGGTCGCCGGGTCGTAGATCTGGTACTGGCCCCCCAGCGCCAACAAATCCGAGAAATCCCCCGAACGCTGGGCCGACGAAGGCACCGTGGCGAACCCCGAGTTAGGCCACAGCCGGAGCATGAAATCGTTGCCGTAGGAAAAGAAGGTGCGGTTACGACCGTCGTAGACTTTGGGAATGACGACGGGGCCGCTGACACTTCCGCGATACCTGTTAGTCAGAGTGTAGGGAAATAGTGCGTCCCGCTTTGCCTTGGTTGGCGGGCCGGTGCGCGTGTCGTACAGCGATCGGTTAACAAAAAAGGGGTTGCTCATCAACGGTCGGCTAATGTGCGAGAAATACAAGTTACCGTGGAATTCGTTGCTGCCCGCCCTTACCACCATATTGACGTGGGAGCCCGTGAAGTGCCCCACCGAGGCGTCGTAGGCCGCAGTTTGTACACGGTACTCCTGGATCATTTCGGGAGGCGGCTGGAACATGATGGTGCCGCCCTGATCCATGTTAGGAATGCCATCCAGGGTGAACTCCGACGATCTGGTTCTGGCGCCTGCGGCTGCCAGATCTGACACGCTGCCTCGCGCCTGCGGCAACCAGCCATGCATGGGCGCATTGGTAGAAATAACGGCCGGCGCGGTCTGCATGAGGTAGGTCAGCCCACGCCCTGCCAGCGGCATGTCTGTTAGCATTCGACTCTCTAAGGCTTGCCCGATGCTGGCCGTCGCCGACTCCAGCAGCGGCGCCTCCGCCGTGACCGTCACGGTTTCTTCCAGTGCTCCCAGCTCAAGGGTTATGTCCAGCGCGACGACGTCTCCCACGCGGACCTCAATGGGACCGCGCTCGTGCCGGCGGAAGCCCGCCATCTCCACGATGATCCGGTAGCGCCCGGGCAGCAGGTTTTGCAGGTCATACACTCCGGTCGAACTCGTTACGGTCGCTGTGACCACGTTGGTCTCGAGCTGGATCACCCGCACCGTAGCGCCTACCACCACCGCCCCAGTGCTGTCCGTGACACGACCCGTGATGCGTCCATAAGGATTCTGCGCGAGCAGCGCTACCACGGCGCTGGCGCAGATTAGTGCACACAGTCGAATTCCTCTGGAAGCCAACATCGCCCACCCCCACGGAGAGACATAAGCCCGCGTTTCGAAGCTCGAAACTGCGTGCGGAATTATACCACAGCCCTGCAACACCCGAACCCACGGAGTTGGGGCGTCCTGGTTTCAGAAAAACCCGTCAAGTTTACCGCCGCGGCGCCTGCGGTTCAAGTTCGCGGGTGCCCAACTGCTCCAGCAAGCCTGCCAGCAAGGCGACGCGCTCGGGAATGCGCTCCACGAGCACGGACTCGTTCTCGGCGTGAGCCCCTTCGCCGACTGCACCCAGGCCGTCGAGCGTGGGCACGCCCAGCGCGGCGGTGAAGTTGCCATCGGAGCCGCCGCCGCTGGTGGATTCCTCCAGCTTGACGCCGATCTCTGCGGCCAGCTCGCGCGCCAGCCGAAAAAGTTTCACCGTATCCGACGACCGCTCCATGGGCGGGCGGTTCAATCCCCCGGTGATTTCGATACGGCAGCGCGAATCGTACGGCTTCAAGGCACGCAGGCGAGCGTCCAGATCGTCGGCATCCGCCAGACGCAGAACGCGAACGTCAATCTCGGCCACCGCCTCGTCCGGGATCACGTTGCTGCGCTGCCCGCCGCGCACCACGTTGGGACTCACGGTCAAACCCCGGGACAGGCGAGTAAATCCGGCCACCCGCTGGATCTGCCGCGCCAGCTCGAGCACAGCGTTGGCGCCGGCGGTGAAATCCACGCCCGCGTGCGCCGCTCGTCCCTGTACCCGCAGGGTATAAACGCCTACGCCCTTGCGCGCGGTCTTGAGCTTTCCTTCCAGCCCGGTGGCCGGTTCCAGCACGAGCACAGCCACGCTGCGGCACGCCTCTTTCTCGATCAGAGTGCGCGAGGTAAGGCTGCCAACCTCTTCGTCCGAGTTCAGCAGCAGGACGATGCGACGCCGCACCGGACGCCCCAGCGCCGCCAGCACACGCACCGCTTCGATCCCGATGGCGATGCCCGCTTTCATGTCGAAAACGCCAGGCCCCCACAGCCGGCCTTTGGATTGCCGGAACGGTCTGCGCCCCAGCGTGCCTGCCGGCCACACGGTGTCCGAGTGACCGAGCAGCAGGATCTGACCATCCTTGCGCCCCGCGCCCAGACGGAATTCACAGCGCAGCTGCGGTCCGAAACCGCCGCCCCGCAGCTTGCGAATGCGCGCCGCGCCGTCCAGCTCCGAGGCAAGCAACTCGACGAAGCGTTCGATTCTGGCTGCATCGCCGCTCGGAGTTTCGCACTCCACCAGGCGGCGGATCAAATCCAGCGTCTCCTCCAGGCGGTTCCGCGCCTGCCTGATCAATTCCTTCATGGCCTGTTATAATAGCGGCATTCGATGCTGGATATCCAAGCCATTCGCGAGATCCTGCCTCACCGTTACCCCATGTTGCTGGTGGACCGCATCGTGGAAATGGAAGCGGACCGCATCGTGGGGATCAAGAACGTCACCGTGAACGAGCCTTTCTTCGCGGGCCACTTTCCGGATTTCCCCGTGATGCCAGGGGTGCTGATCGTGGAGGCGATGGCGCAGGTGGCGGGCGTGCTCGTGTTGCAGCAGATCCCCGACCGGCACAACAAACTGGTGCTGCTGGCTTCCATCGAACAGGCCAAGTTCCGCCGCCCGGTGCTGCCAGGCGACCAGCTCCGGATCGAGATGAGGCTGGCGCGTCGCAAGGCCACCGTGGCCAAGATGTACGGCACCGCCAGCGTGGACGGGCGCGTGGTGGCCGAAGCGCAAGTCATGTGCAAGCTGGCCGAAAAGCAGCCCGCTCTGGCTGAGGAGCCCGAGCCTGCCGTCGAACCCGCGCCCTGACCCCAGCGCATGCCCATCCATCCGACTGCTGTCGTATCGCCGGGAGCCCGGATTGCGGCCAGCGCCGACATCGGCCCCTACTGCATCATCGGGCCTCAGGTGGAAATCGGCGAGCGCACTCGCCTGATGGCCCACGTCTATGTCGAGGGGCCGACCTGGATCGGCGAGGACAACATCTTTTTTCCGTACTCCACCGTCGGCGTCGCCTCCCAGGATCTGAAGTACCGGGGCGAATGGGCGGAAACGCGCATCGGCAACCGCAACCGCATCCGCGAGTTCGTGACGATTCACCGCGGCACGGAGGGCGGCGGGCGGCTGACCTCGATCGGCGACGATAATTTGTTGATGGCCTACGTGCACATTGCGCATGACGTGCGCGTGGGCGACCACGTGGTGCTGGCCAACGGAGTTACCGTGGGCGGACACGTGGTGATCGGGGACTGGGCAGTGATCGGAGCCTTCACGGGCCTGCACCAGTTCTGCCGCGTCGGGCGACACGCGATGATCGGCGGCTACAGCGTGATCACGCAGGACGTGCTGCCCTACTCGCTCACCTGCGGGCAACGGGACGTCAAGGTTTACGGCGCTAACCGCACCGGTCTCGTGCGGCGCGGATTTCCGGAAGCCACCATCGAGAGCTTGCAGCGTGCGTTTCGCCTGCTCACGCGTTCCGGGTTGAACACTTCGCAGGCCGTGGCCCGCATTCGCGAGGAAGTGCCGCCCTGTCCCGAGATCGAGGAGTTGCTTGAATTCATCGCCGCCTCCGAGCGCGGCGTCATTAAGTGAGGCTGCCGTGAGCGCCCGCTACGCTGTGATCGCAGGCAACGGGCGTTTCCCTCTGCTGGCGCTCGAACAGGCCCGCAAGCTGGGCCATGAAGTCATCGCCGTCGGGATCCGCGAAGAAGCCTCGCCCGAAATCGAGACCCTGGCGGCGCGCTGCTACTGGATCTCGCTCGGCCAGCTCGGGCGCCTGATCGAAATCCTCAAGCAGGAAGGCGTGAACGAAGTGGTCATGGCTGGTCAGGTCAAACACACCAGCATCTTTTCGGGGATCCGGCCGGACTGGCGCATGGTGAAAATGCTGGCGGGCCTGCGCGAGAAGAATACGGATGCGCTGATCGGCGCAGTCGTGCGCGAGCTGGCGGAGGAGGGAATTCGCGTCAGTGACTCGACCGCTTTGCTGAAGCCCCTGCTGGCCAGCGAAGGCGTGATGACGCGGCGCAAGCCCGATCGCGACGAGCTGGCCGACATCGAGTACGGTCGCAGGATTGCCGGCGCCCTGGCGGCGCTGGACGTCGGCCAGAGCGTGGCGGTGGCGGAACGGGCCTGTGTGGCAGTCGAAGCTATGGAAGGGACCGACGCCATGTTGCGCCGCGCTGCACAATTGGTCAACGGGCGGCCGCTGCGCCTCGTCAAGGTTTCGCGGCGGCGGAAACACCTGTTGTTCGACGTGCCCGTGGTAGGCGCGGGAACCATTCCGGTCATGATCGAAACGGGGACGACGGCCCTGGCGGTGGATGCCGGTCGCACGTTGATGCTCGATCGCGAGGAGATGCTCAGGGCGGCGGACGTCGCAGGGATCACCATCGTGGGCTATCCGCCCGAGGAGTGAGAGCCGATCACGCCGCGCTCGCACAGCACGCGGCGGATTTCCGATTCCAGTTCCCGCCACCGCACAGGTTTGGAAACGTAGCCGTCCATGCCTGCCTCCAGGCACCGCTCGCGATCGCCGTTCATGGCGTGAGCCGTCATGGCGATGATCGGAACGTGGCCACCGTTCTCCCGTTCACGTTCCCGGATGCGATGGGTGGCTTCCAAGCCGTCCATTTCGGGCATCTGAACGTCCATCAGGACCAGATCGAAGCGCGCGGTTTCCAGCTCGGCCAGGGCCTCGTAGCCGTCGCCGGCGAGGGCGGTCTGGTGGCCTTGCTTTTCCAGCATGCGCTGTGCCATCCGGGCGTTGATGGGATTATCCTCCACCAGGAGAATGCGGAGCGGCGGCAGAGCCTCGCTTGCGGATTCCGAAGGCGTAGACGGCTGGACCGGCGGCGAGCCCTGCCGCATGCGCGCCGTGAAGTGAAACGTGCTGCCCCGGCCCGGCTCGCTATCCAGCCAGAGGTAACCGCCCAGCAGGCCTACCAGTCGTGCGCAGATCGCAAGTCCCAGTCCCGTCCCTCCGTACTTTCGCGTCATGGAGCCGTCTGCCTGACGGAAGGGCTCGAATATGACGGCTTGCTGCTCTTTGGGAATGCCGATGCCCGTGTCCGAGACGGAAAAGCCGAGCTCGAGATCTTCCTCGTTTCGCCCCAGCAGGGAGACCTGAACCGTGATTCTACCCTCCTCGGTGAACTTTACGGCGTTGCTCGCCAGATTTACGATGACCTGGCGCAGGCGCGTTTCGTCTCCGATGAGCCACGACGGGACCTCGGGGGCGATTTTCCACTCCATCTGCACGCCTTTCTGGCGAGCCTGACTCGCGAGCGGCTTGAGAGCGCTGTCCAGCAACTCGGGCAACGAGAAATTCGAGCTGTTGAGTTCGACCTTGCCGGCCTCGATCCGGGAAAAGTCGAGGATCTGGTCGAGCAAGGACAGCAGGGATTCGGCGGAGGATTGCGCCGCTTGGAGGTACTCGCGCTGCTCGGGCGTCAGCTCGGTGGCGAGAGCCAGGCTTTGCATGCCGAGGATGGCGTTCATGGGCGTACGGATCTCGTGGCTGATGTTGGCGAGAAATTCGCTTTTCAGACGGCTGGCCTCCTCGGCCCGCGCCTGGGCTTCTGCCGCCCTGGCGCGCGCTTCCTCCAGCTCGCGGGTGCGCTCGCGGACGGCTTCTTCCAGCCGCTGCCGTGCTCGCAGCAGCAGGCGCAGTCGCAGTCGCGCCACCAGCCATACGGCAAGCCCCGCCGCGGCGGCTGCCAGGATCTTGAACCATCCCGTCATCCACCAGGCGGGCAGGATCTCGAACGTATAGCGCGCCGGATACTCGCTCCAGCGGCGGAAGGCGTTGCGCGCCAGTACCTGGAAGGTGTACCGCCCCGGGGGCAGCCGGTCGAAGCGAACGCTGCGCTCGCGCGTCCACGTCCATTCGGGATCGAGGCCCAGCAGGCGATAACGGAAGCGTACCCTTTCCTCGTTGAGAAAGCTCAGAGCGGCGAAGCGGAATTCAAGCGAATTGTGGGCATGGGACAGGCGAGGGGGCGAACCGGGATCCAGAGTCTTGCGGCCGGCGCTTACGGAGGTGATCACCACGCGCGGCGGCTCATCTTGGACCGAGCTCTCCGGCCGCAGGAAGTGGGAAAGGCCGCGGCTGGTGCCGATCCAGACTGTGCCATCTGAATCGGCATAGAACGCGTCACCATTGCAATCCGGCCAGACGAGGCCATCTCCGGGGCCGTAGTGGCGCCACTCCGTCCCGTCATAAACGTCTACTCCGTTATCGGTGCCCACCCAAATCCAGCCGCGTGGATCCACACCCAGGAACAAGGCCCGGTCGGAGCGAAGGCCATTTTGGCGGCTGAAGTGGGTCCACTCGAGACGAGCGCCCTTGCGCTGAAGCCGTGAGATTCCCACGCCTTCGCGGTAGCCGATCCAGACGCTGCCATCGCCCGCCTCGGCGAGGTAGCCTACGTAATTGCATTTCAGGCCGTCGGCCGTGGTCCATCGCTCCCAGTGGCCATCGTGGAATCTGGCCAGGCCACGCGATCCCGCGACCCAAACGCCGCCGGCTTGAGCCGTACGTAGGTTGAAGAAGATCTCGTTGTCATCGGTGCCCGGCGGGAACTGGCGTTCGAATCGCAGACGGGGCCCGGATCCGGAGCTGCGGAACAGGCCTCGCCGCGTACCTGCCCAAACGCAACCAGCCTCGTCCACGGCGAGCGTGAGCACGCGATCGTTGCCAAGACCTTCCTTGGCGCCGTAGCGGTGAACGGCGCGCGTTCGCGGATCGAGCCGCGTGATGCCGCCGGGATCGCTGGCCGCCCACACGATGCCGTCACGGGTGATTTCGAGAGCTCGCACTTTGTTCCCTGCGAGGCTCTGGCGGGCGGTCCAGAGGCGCCAGGTCTTCTGGCCTGCCGGGCGCCAGTTCAGGCCGTAATCCGTCGCGACCCAGAGTCCGCCCCAGGGATCGCGTCGTACGGCCCAGACGGAATCGTTGCTGAGGCCATCGGCTTTCGTATACGCCTCCCACTGGCGGTATCCGAGCCAGCGCGCCAGGCCTCCCCCATACAGGCCGATCCACAGGGAGCCTTCGTGATCCCTCCAGACTGCCGAGGTGGAATCGCTGGGCAACCCATGGTCCGCGCCAATGATTCGCCAGCCATGCGGCTCCAGGATCGCGAGGCCCAGATCCGTGGTCGCGTAAAGCGTGCCATCGCGATCCTCGAGAAGGCTGGCGATCACGGTGCTTTCGGGAAGGCCTTCATGAGTCGGACGGAACCGTTGTTCGCCTCGCCTGCGCACGAGCAGACCACGGCTGCTGCGGATCCACAGGTTGCCTTCCCGGTCGGTCAGGATCGCGTCCCAGCGATCCTCGGGGACTCCCGATGAGGGTCCCAGCAGTTGCCACGCGTCCTTGTTGCGGCAGTAAAGCCGATCGCCCCAGGCAACGTACAGCGCGCCATCCGGCGCCAGGTGAACTGCGTAAACGGGAGATGCGCCAGGCTCGGGCGGAGTGAGCCTTTGGGCGCGATAGCCCTGACCTTCGGGTTCCAGCAGAAACAACCCGGAAGCCACGCCCAGATAAATCCGGCCTTGCCGGTCGGATGCGATGACGGATCGCCCCACGATTTCGTGGGGTTCGGCGGGTCCATCGCGGCGGAAGCCGGATCCGGTCCAGCGAACCAGGCCGGCGCGCGTGCCCACCCACAGGTTGCCTCGCACGTCTACATGCAGGGCCTCGATGCGCGTGCTGGGCAGGCCTTCTGCAAGACCGAACCGTTGGAACTGCGACCCATCGTAGCGGAACAGCCCGTTTTGCGTGCCTGCCCAGAGAAAACCAATGTGGTCCTGAATCAGGCACTGCACAGCAAGGTTGCTGAGGCCGTGCTCGTGCCCGTAGAGCTTGAACACGAACTGCTGCGCCGAAGCCGGGCCGGGTCCGCCCAGCCACAGCAAGGCCGCCGTCCACGCGGCCCATCCCAGCCGCATGCGTGCGCGCATAGGGCCTGATGTTCGTATCGGCCGGCAGGGCCAAGTGCAATAGGAGGCCCGCCGTGCTAGGGTGGACAACAGCATGCGGAAGATTCGTGTAGCCGTCGTCGGCGCAGGCCAGTTCGGTCGCAACCATCTCAGGGTGCTGGCGGAATGCCCTGCTGCCGAGCTGGTAGCCGTGGTGGACCGCGATCTGGCCCGGGCCGAACAGGCGGCGGCAACTTACGGCTGCGCGGCGTTTTCCGACGTTCGACGGCTGGCCGGCGTGGCCGAGGCCGCGATCGTGGCGACGCCCACTACCACCCATGCCGAAGTCGGCTGCACCCTGCTCGAGGCCGGGCTGGACGTGCTGGTGGAGAAGCCCATTGCAGCCGATCTGGAGTCCGCTCAGAGGCTGGTGGATACGGCCGTGCGGGCCGGACGCGTGCTGCAAGTCGGCCACCTGGAGCGCTTTAATCCGGCCGTCCTCGCGCTGGAGCGCATCAAGACCGTCCCGCTGTTCTTCGAAATTCATCGCCTCAGCCCGTTCACGCCTCGCAGCCTGGACGTGGACGTGGTGCTGGATCTGATGATTCACGACCTCGAGATCGTTCTCGCGCTGGTGGGGCGGATGCCGGAGGAAGTCCGTGCGGCGGGCATTTCCGTGCTTTCCGACCGCGTGGATATCGCCAACGCGCGCCTGGCGTTTCCCGGCGGCGTGATCGCCAACCTCACGGCCAGCCGCGTTTCGACCGAACGGGTGCGCAAGCTCCGCATGTTCCAGCCCCGCCAATACATTTCGCTGGACTACACGCGCCAGGATGCAGCCGTGTTCGAGGTAACTGCCGACCGGCAAATCGCGTATAGCAGGTTGGAGGTCCAGCGGGCCGAACCGCTGCGGCTGGAGCTGGAGCATTTCCTGGAATGCGTGCGTACGCGCAGCGCTCCGCGAGTGGGCGGCAGGGAAGGATTGCGCGCGCTGGAAGTGGCGCTCCTGGTCCTTGCTAAAATCGAAGAGCATTCCCGCGCGGTGGCCGAGACGCTGGCCGGTCTGGAAGTTTCGCATGCAAGTCGTCCGCCAGGGTGTCAGCAATGAGCCGCTCGAACTCCGTCTGTTCGCGGAAGCCGGACAAGGCCTGGGCGGGCCGCGCAAGCAGGCCTGGGCGGCTTCGCTGGCCCTGCACGTCGGAATTCTCGCCTTGTTGATGACGGTCTCACCGGCGCGGACGACCATCCTGCGCGCCCCTGCGATTCTTCTGGAGCGCGCCACTCCCTTGGTGGCGCCGCCGCCCGAGACTGCGCCGTTGACGCAGCGCGCCCCGAACGTGGGCAAGGTAGGCCGGGAATTCGATTTGGAGAGCCTGCTTCCGCGGCCGCGGCTGCGAATGCCTCCGGGCGGCTTCCGGTTGCCTCCCGGCCCCGCGGAACGGGCGGTCGCTTCTGCTGCCCTGCCTGAGCCTCCCGAATTGGCTCCGTCAGCGCCGCCTCTCGGTGGTCTGCCGATTCCCATTCCTGCCCCTCAGATCCAGCCCGCGGAGAAACCCAAGCTTGCGTTCGAATCGCCGCGGGCGGCGGCTGCCTCGGGGTCAGGTCCCGGCCAGCTCGCTCCACCCGCCAGTTCCGTGAGCGAGGCGGCGCGGGCAGCTGTGCGTACCAGGGGTGGTGGCGGCTTGATCGTTGGGGACGCTGATTTGGGCGCGGGCGGGATCGGCGAAGCTCTTAACCTTCCGCCTTCTCCCGGGCGTCAGGGCAGTGCGCTGGAGCTTCTGAGCGACCCGATGGGCGTGGATTTCCGGCCTTACCTCATCCAGATCTTGGCCACTGTCCGGCGCAACTGGTACGCGGTGATGCCGGAGGTGGCGCGGCTCGGACGCCAAGGCAAGGTCGTGATCCAGTTCGCCATCAACCGCGATGGCTCCGTGCCCAAGCTTGTGATCGTCAGCCCGTCGGGAACAGAGGCGCTGGATCGAGCAGCGGTGGCGGGTATCAGCGCATCGAACCCGTTCCCGCCTCTGCCCGCGGAATATCGCGGATTGCAAATCCGCTTGCAGTTCACCTTTCTCTACAACATGCCGAGGCAGTGAGTCCATGGCTTCCGACGATCCCGGCAGTTCGCCTCCCCGTCTGTTACCGCCCCCGACGACAGGCCGCCTGGCCGCGGCTCTTGCGGCTTACGCGGTGCTGGCGCTGGCTGCCGGCATTACTTTGGACGGGGTGTTTCGCTGGGCGGTGTGGGTCTTTCTCGGCGGACTGGCCTTGAAAACCTGGATCGTGTGGCGCGCAGCGCGCCTGCCCTGACGGATCGCGGGCGCCTGCTCTTCGGCTTCCGCGGACTACCGGGACATCAGCGCCTGCCCTGACGGGTCCCGTGGCGTCACTCCAAAAACCGGCTGGCAAGCTTGGGACCCAGCCGCCGCGCCACCCACCAGACCACTGCCACGAAGAACAGCAGGCTCAGGGCGACCACGAGCGCGCGGCGCTCCGGCGGCAGCTCCCGGGCTTCCCACGCATGGAAATTCAGGGTGACGCGCAACGCCACTTCGACGTTCTCCCGGGCGTTCAAACGATTATCCACCACCAGGGCGAACTGGCCTATGCCGAGAGCTTCCCGCAGGCTACCCTGCTTGTGGTGCGGCGATACCGCAAGCGGTCTCACCGAACGCCCCCGACGAAAGCGTTCCAGCTCCCTGATCTCCAGCAACCACACGCGCACCGCCGGTCCGCGCACGACCTGGTAACTGCACTCCACTACGGCCGGCCTTTGTCGCAGCGCCAGCGCCAGCGAGCGCCAGGCGCCCGGTTCGACAACGATGGTTTCTTCGAGCAACGGTGCGGCGCTGGTGATCAATCCCAGCAGAGCCAGAATCATGGCAACTCGGAATGCACGATCCGTCCCGCCACCACCGTCATGAGCACGCGGGTCTTCAGGATCTCGGCGGGCGGAACGCTCATGATGTCGCGAGAGAGAATGACGAAGTCCGCCATCTTCCCGGGCGTCAGGCTACCCTTGACTTTTTCTTCGAATGCTGCGTAAGCGCCGCGGATGGTCCAGCTTTCCAGAGCTTCCTGGCGCGTCATGCGCTGCTCGGGGAACCACCCGCCGGGCGGCTGGCCATGGTGATCCTGGCGCGTGATGGCGGCATAGAAGCCCCACAGGGGGTTGGGATCCTCGACGGGGAAGTCCGAGCCGCTGGCGATGGGAACGCCGAGGGCGAGGAAGCGACGCCAGGCGTAGGCACCTTTTACGCGCTGGGGACCGATGCGCGCCTGGGCCCATCGCATGTCGCTGGTGGCGTGGGTGGGTTGCATCGAGGCGATGATCGAATAGCGGGCGAATTTCTCGAAGTCCTCGGGCGCCACCACCTGCGCGTGCTCGATGCGAAAGCGGCGGTCGTTGCGCCCGCCCAGCACCGCGGCGTAAGCTTCCAGCACGATGCGGTTGGCGCGGTCGCCGATGGCGTGGGTATTCACCTGGAAGCCGCGCTCGACGGCCTGGCGAGCCACCCGTTCGATATCTTCGCGCCGGAGCATGAGCAGGCCGGTGTTGCCGGGATCGTCGTTGTAAGGTTCGAAGAAGGCTGCGCCGCGAGACCCCATGGCGCCATCGGCCATCAGCTTGATGGAACGCACGGTGAGGCGCTCGCCGATTTCGGGGCCGCGTTCAAGGTACTCTCGCCACAGCTTGCCCTCGCCGCCGATCATGGCGTAAACGCGGATGGGGAGCTCATCGCGCGCAATGAGGTCGCGGTAGGCGGCCAGCACGTCGGCGCTGACGCCCGCATCGTGCACCGTGGTCAAGCCCAGCCGCGCGCATTCGCGAGCCGCACGGGCCAGGCGGCGGCGCAGCACCTCGGGGCTAGGTGGCGGAATTTTCGCTGCAACCAGACTCTGGGCGCGGTCAATCAGGATTCCTGTCGGCTGACCGGAGGCGTCGCGCAGGATCTTGCCGCCCGGAGGGTCAGGAGTGGCCGCAGTGATGCCGGCCAGCTCGAGCGCCTTGCGGTTGACCCAGGCCGCGTGGCCGTCCACGCGGGTCAGGTAGACGGGATGGTCGGGCACGGCGCGGCTGAGTTCGGCAGCATCGGGAAAGCGACCGCCCCAGTTGGTCTGGTCCCAATTGCGGCCTTGGATCCACTCCCCCCGCGGACGTCGGGCAGCCTCCTTGCGGATGGCTTCGATGATCTCTTCCGGCGTGCGCGCGTGCCGGAAGTCGAACGTTTCCAGCAGTTCGCCCAGCGCCTCCATGTGGGCGTGGGAGTCAATGAAGCCCGGCACGACGATGGCGTCGGGGACCTCGATCCGCCGCGTTCGCGGACCGGCGTAAGCGGCCAGATCATCCCCGACGGCCAGGATCTTACCGTCTCGGACGGCGAGCATGCGCGCTGTCGGCCGCACCGGATCCACGGTGTAAATGCGGGCGGCCCGGACGATCAAATCCGCTGGCTGCCCCGCTTGCCCGGGCGGTTGGACAGGGCCAGAAAGCGCCGCCGAGAGAATTAAAATAAGGGGCATGGATCACAGTATGGCACAGGCCGAAGACGCGTCCGGCTTGCGCATACCGGCTGCCTGGAAATTTACGGTCGGTTCCATCTCCGCAGTTCTGCTCGGGTTGCTGTTCATCATTGCCGGGGTTTGGAAGATCACGGATCCGTTCGCTGCGGCGGAACGGATGCGGCAGGCCTTGGTCCCGGCGCCACTGAGCCTGGCGGCGGCTGTAGGCTTCGGGGCCGCGGAAACCGTGGCGGGCGCCTGGCTGATCGTGCCGCGTTTCCGGCGCTGGGGCGCGTGGGTCTCGGCGCTGCTTTTGGTCGCCTTCATGATTTACATCGCCGTGAACTACGGGCCGCTGCGCGGGGAAGACTGCAACTGCTTTCCGTGGGTGAGGCGCGCGGTGGGGCCTGCCTTCTTCATCACCGACGCGATCATGCTGCTGATGGCGGTGGCGGGCGGCGTGTGGTCACGCCCGGCGTCGGGCCGTCGCAGCGCGGCGATGGTGGTTGGGGTGGTGGCTGTGTTCGCCCTGGTGAGCCTGGGCGTGGCGGCAGTGCGTCAGAGCACGGTGACAGCGCCGCCCTCCATCCTGGTGGAAGGCCAGCCGTTCTCGCTGGAGCGCGGGCGCGTGTTCATCTATTTCTTCGATCCTGAGTGTGGGCACTGCGATCTGGCGGCCCGACAGATGAGCCGCTACCGCTGGCGCAATGTCAGCGTGATCAGCGTGCCCACGGCGCAACCGCAGTTCGCCCGCGATTTCATCCAAGCCACGGGCTTCGCCAGCCGCATTTCGACCGATGTCCAGCGCTTGCGCGAGACGTTCCGCTTCCTCGACCCGCCCTACGCGGTGGCCTTGGAAAACGGTCGGCTGCGCGCGGCCATCAGCCGCTTCGAGGGCAACGAGCCTGAGCAGACGCTGCGTCGCCTGGGCTTCATCGAGTAGGGGCGAATTACAACAGCACGGTGTCCAGGCCCGCCGGACTCGGCCCCGAGTTTTCCTCCGGCGGGGATTGCTCGCGCAGGAAGGCAAGGAAGTCCGCGGTGGAGCCGTCGAAATAGTTCTCAATGAGGTGCCGGAAGGCGGCGCGACGGGCCTCCGCGCGTGAAAGGGCCGGGCGGTAAGTGAAGCGGCGCCCGGTGAGTTGGCGCTCCACCAGCCCCTTGCGGGCCAGCCGGTCCAGCACGGTGAGGATCGTCGTGTACGCCAGATTGTGGCGTGGAACGAGGGCGTCGCGCACCTGCCGCACCGTGGCCTCACCCAGGCGCCACAGCGCGTTCAGACACGCCAGCTCGAGCGGCGCGAGAAGTTCGCTACGCGCGCGGCGTTTCTGTGGCGTGGGGGCGGTGGCGGTGCTCACTCTTGTCTTCGCAAGGCTTCAGCCAGCTTCTCGCCGAACAGGCTGAGAGTGGCCTTGTCTGTGCCCGCACGCGGGCCCGATCGCGGGTTGCCCGGCACGGGCTGGCCAGGCTTGGCCGGAGAACCCGGGGTGGAGGGCGCCGGTCGCGGGGATTCCTGGGGCTGGCGCGAAGCGGCTCCAGCGCCGGTTGCGGCCTGAGCTGACGCGCGGGATGCCCCGCCCGTCTCGGAGGTCGCAGACGAAGCGAGCCGGCCCGGCATCTGCTCGTCGGGCTCCTCCTCGCCCCCTTCGGCCAGGTACTTGAGTTTCTTGAGAACCACGCGCTCCAGGCTCGAGCTGTAGCTGGTCCAGTGCCCTTCTGCCTGCCGGTCGTTTTCGATCAGCGCCCGCATGCACTCCATCTTTGAGTCCAGGTCGTCCAAGTAGTGCAGCAGCAAGGCTTCCGGGAACAGCGGCACCTTGGGCGAGCCAAACTCGAGCTGGCCGTGATGGCTCAGGATCATGTGCTCGATGAGAGTTCGCAGGCGCGGCGGGAAACCGGGCAACTGCGCCAGCTTCTGATCCAGCATGCGCAGGCCGATGGCGATGTGGCCGAGCAGTTGTCCTTCCGTGGTGTAAGCGAAACTGCGCTCGTAACTGAGCTCGTAAATCTTGCCTATGTCGTGCAGCAGAGCGCCAATGACGAGCAGGTCGAGATCCACCGCCGGATAGTGGCCCGCCACGGCATGGGACAGTTTGACCAGCGAGAGCACGTGCTCGAGCAGGCCGCCCAGATAAGCATGATGGATGTACTTGGCGGCGGGTGCGCGTTTGAAACGTGAGGCAATTTCGGGATCGTCGAGAAACAGATCGACCAGCGCCTTCAAATCGGGGTTGCGGATCCTGCCGAGCAACTCGCGCAGCTCGGCGAACATTTCTTCAGGGTCGCGCTGCGAGGAAGGGAAGAAATCGGTGGGGTCGATCTCGGAGGCGTCCACCCGCTGCATCTTGTGAATGGTGAACTGCGGGCGGTTGTTGTAAATCTGAATGAGGCCCTTGACGCGGACAAAGTCGTCGCGGTCGAAAGTCTCCATGACCTCGGCCACGTTGTCCCACATCTTGGCCTCGATGTCGCCGGTGCGATCGCCTAGCAACAGCGACAAGTAAGGCTCGCCCGTCTTTTTCTGCCGGACTTCCTTGGCGTGGACGACGAATGTGGCTACGGCAGGTTTGTTGGGCTCGATCTCATTAAGATAGGGCTTCTTCATGAGCTGATCAATCCACGCGGATCAGCGGCGCGCCGGCCGAGATCCGGCTGCGCGGCACAGGCACGAGCGCCAGCAGGCGGCGCCGGCGCGTGCGCGCGGCAACCTCTTCCTTGGTGACGGTTTCCGGCTTGATTTGCGCCGGATCCGTCCAGGTGGTGTCCTTGCCAGGCGCTGCGCCCGTATCGACCCAGCCCGGTTTGATTTCCAGGAAGGCGTCCATGCGCAGCTTGGTCAGATAGGCGCGTAGGGCGGGCTCCATGCGCGGCTGGTAAAGCTTCTCCATGATCTCGTTTTCCACCATTTCCAGGGGCTGCAAACCCTTGGCGGAGCGGGCCTCCACTTTGAGAATCAGAAAGCCCGCATCCACTTTGATGGGATCCGTGACGTAACCCTTCTCCTGGTTGAATACGATGTCCTCGATATCTTTGCGCAGCTCGCCGCGCTTGAAAGCACCCAGTTCCCCGTAGTTGCGCGCAGTTTCCGCATCGGAGTAGTCGCGCGCCAGGTTTCCGAAGTTTTCGCCCTGGCGTGCGCGCTCCACCAGCTCCTTGGCTTTCTTTTCCGCTGCGGCGATCCCGGCGGCGTCCTTGCCCTGGGTGGAAATCAGGATCTCGCGCAGCAATACCTGCTCATCGCGGATGAACTCGTCCTTGTGCTCCTGGTAATATTTCTCGACCTCGCTGCGGGGGATGACGATCTTGGAGCCCACCTCCTGCTGGATCACCCGCCGCGTGAGAAAACTGTCCTTGATCTGCTGCTTGAAGTCCTCGAAACTCATCCCGGTTTGCTGGCGGATGAACTCGGCGAACTTGTCGGGATCAGAGATTTTTTGTTGCGCCTGGATATCGGCCAGATAGCGAGAGACCTCGGAATCCACGTTGATGTTGAGATCCCGCGCCCGTTGCAGCAGCAGCAACTGGTCAATCTTCTCCCGCAGCGCGTTGCGGTCGGCTTCCTCCAAGGCCTGCTTGATCTGGGCAGGCGTGGCCCCTTGCCGGCGCAGGGACTCCTCCAACTGCTTGCGCGCCCGTTCCAGTTCGCCCCGGGTGATGATCTCGTTGTTGACCTTGGCGATGATCTCCTCGACGACGCGGACGTCGCCTGCCGCAAGCGGAAGGATCGCCAGCAGTCCCAGCCACACGGCTTTCATGTCCACATTATGCACGATCGGAGTAGTGGGCGGCTACCGGAGTCTGACCCGGACCCAGGAGCTCGGCCAGACGGAGCTTGAGCGTGGCCAGCACCTGGGCCGGTTCCTGAGCGCCATCCAGCGGCAATTCGAGAACGCCGGCGGGAGTGAACCGCGCTTCCGGCAGCTTTTGCACGATCGCTGCCAGGCGAGCCGGATCCACGGGCGATTCGCGGTGGAAGCGCACCCGCAGCCTTCCTCCGCTGCGCTCGATGGCTTCGATGCCCAGCTTCTGCGCCATCCCTTTGAGCAGGGAGTACTCGAGCAGCCACTGCACCGGCTCGGGCAATGGGCCGTAGCGATCTTCCAGCTCCGCCCGCACCTGTTCGGCGCGCTCCGGCGTGGCCGCCTCCGCAATCTGCTTGTAGGCGCGCAGCCGCTGCCTCTCGTCGGCGATGTAAGTGGGCGGGATCCGCAGATCGAGGCCGAGATTGACTGCGGTTCGGACTTCGGCTTTGACCTGCTCGCCCTTGAGCTCGCGGATGGTTTCCTCGAGCAGGCGCACGTACATGTCGTAGCCGACGGCGTTGATGTGGCCGTGCTGTTCCCCGCCCAGCAGATTGCCGGCGCCGCGCAGCTCCAGATCGAGAGCGGCGATCTTGAAGCCCGAACCCAGCTCGCTGAATTCCTTCAGCGCGGCGAGCCGCTTGCGCGCCAGCTCGCTGAGCTCGTTTTCGGGCGGCACCAGCAGGTAGGCGTAAGCACGTCGGTTGGAGCGCCCCACGCGCCCACGCAACTGGTAAAGTTCCGCCAGGCCGTAGCGTTCGGCGTGATCAATGATGATCGTGTTCGCGGCGGGGATGTCCAAACCGTTTTCTACAATCGTAGTGCATGCCAGTACGTCGTAGGCGTGCTGCATGAAGCCCAGCATGATCTTCTCCAGCGCGGCCTCGCTCATCTGCCCGTGCGCAACCGCGACTCGCGCCGAGGGCACGAGCTGCTGGATTAAGTTGGCCCGCTCCCAGATGGTTTCCACGCGGTTGTGCACGAAATAGACTTGGCCGCCGCGCGCCAGCTCCTGCTCGATGGCGGTGCGGATGAGATCGGGATCAAAGTGGGCGACCGTGGTGTGGATGGCGAGGCGGTCCTTGGGCGGGGTCTCGATGACAGAGAGGTCGCGCAGGCCAACCAACGACATATGTAGTGTCCTCGGGATCGGCGTCGCTGTCATCGTCAGCACGTCCACGTTCTTCTTGAGCTGCTTGAGCTTCTCTTTGTGCCGGACGCCGAAACGCTGCTCCTCGTCAATGATGAGTAGCCCCAGATCGCGGAAGCGCACATCGTCCGACAGCATGCGATGCGTGCCGATGAGAATGTCTACCTTGCCCTCGGCGGTGTCGGCCAGAATCGCCTGGATCTCCTTTTTGCTCCGGAAGCGGCTGAGCATTTCGATCCGCACGGGGAAGGGGGCGAAGCGGCGTTTGAACGTCTCGTAGTGCTGGAAGACGAGCACGGTCGTAGGCGCGAGCACGGCGACCTGCTTGCCGTCGCCAAGCGCCTTGAATGCTGCGCGCATCGCCACTTCGGTCTTGCCGAAGCCGACGTCGCCGCACAGCAGGCGGTCCATGGGCTGCGGGCTTTCCATGTCGCGCTTGATTTCGCGCAGCGCGGTGAGCTGATCCTCGGTTTCTTCGAACTCGAAGGCCTCCTCAAACTCCCGCTGCCAGTCACTGTCAGGTGAGAAGGCGAAGCCCTCGGCCAGCTTGCGTTCGGCGTAGAGGCGGAGCAGCTCGTCGGCCATGTCGCGCATGCGGGCCTTGACGCGCCGTTTGGTCCGTTCCCAGGTGACTCCTCCGAGCCGGTCCAGCGCGGGCGGCTGCTCGCCGGCACCCCGATACTTGCTGACCAGATCCAGCCGGGTGAGAGGCACGTAGAGGCGCGCACCGCCGGCGTACTCGAGCAGCATGTAATCGCCCTGCTGATCACCCTGTTCGATCCTGCGCAGGCCCAGGAACCGTCCGATACCGTGTTCCTCGTGAACCACGTAGTCACCCGGCTGCAAGTCGGCTACGTCGGGTGCGAACGCTCGAGCCGCCGCTCGCTGGCGCACCGGGCGCGTAGCCCATCGGGCGGCGCCGAACAGATCCTCGGAACCGAAAATGGCCAGCCCGCTCTCAGGGAAAATGGCGCCCTGCGAGATGGCGCCCCTGGTGAGATAGGTGCCCGCCGCGCCCGCAGTCAGCCAGGCTCGTTCCGCGAGGTAGGGCGGAACAGTTTCGCCCGGCTTCAGATCGAGCTGGAAGGGCAGTTCGTACTCGTTGAAGATTTCGGCGGTCCGCTCCAGCTCACCCGTCGTGGCGGCAAAGAAGATCACGCGGTGGCCGGTCTCGACCAGGTTCCTGGCCTCGGCAACCGCAACGCGAATGTTTCCCTGGAAGCTGAGCGCCGGGCGCGTGATGATCTCGAGTGCACCCGGCTTGCCGGCAACCGAGAGCTCGTGCAGCTCGATTTCAGGCGCACGCCCTGCTCTTTGGCAGAAATCCTCCCACGGCAGGAAAATCCGGTCCGGCGCCAGCGCGGCGCTGCGCGGATCCTCTCGGAGTCGCTTCCAGAACCGTTCTGCTGCCGCCTCGAGCAAGGCTGGTTCGTCGAGCACTACGATCGGTTTCTCCACTTGCTCGACGAGCGAGCTGGCGCGTGGTTCCACGAGCGGGGCGAGCAACTCCCAACCGGGCGGCTCGCCGCCCTCCAGTCCGAGCATCTCCCGCAGGCGGTCCAACAAGGCCGGCGTGCGAGGTTGCTCGACCATCGGCAACAAAAGGCACTGGTCGGTTCGCACCACGGAACGCTGCGTTTCCGGGTCGAAACGGCGCATGGACTCGATCTCATCGCCGAAGAACTCAATGCGGACCGGATGCCCCGACTCCGGCGGGAACACGTCGAGGATTCCGCCTCGCACCGCATACTCGCCGACCATTTCCACCGGATCACGGCGCTGGTAGCCGACGCCTTCCAGGTGCGCGACGACGTCCTCCAGGCATGCCTCCTCGCCTACGCGGAGGCGCAGAGCGAGCTGGCGGTAGAACTCGGGCGGCTGGAGCCGCAACAGAGCTGAAGCCACCGGGGCGATGGTGATGGGGACCCGCTCCACCGAGAGCCTCCACAAAACCAGCGCCCGTTGCTGGCAAATCTCCGCGTGAGGCGAAAGCCCGTGGCCCGGCAGCACGTCCATGGCCGGAAGCAGTTGAGGACGCGGCGGCTCGCGATCTGCGAACAGGGCTTCGAAGAAGGCGCGGCTGGTTTCTGCGAGAGCCTCGGCGCGCTTGGGATCTTCGACTACGACAATAATAGGTCTGAGCTCGACCTTCCAGAGCAGCGTCAGGTAGAGGGCTTTGGCCGTAGGGGTCAGCCCGCACAGGGCTATCGTCTGCGGCCCGACGCCGCTCTCGACCTGTCGCAGGCGACGCAAAAGCTCCTGGAACGCGGGGTGCCTGCCCGGAAGGCTGAGCAATTCCGCGATGGCCGGATTCGTCACGTCAGATCAAGGGTGCAGAGCCAGGATCGCTTCAACGATTCCAGTAGTCGAATAGCCGGGCTCCAGTGGCAGCGCGTATACCTTCCCCCCTGCCGCTTCCACTTCCTCCCGCCCGGCGATGAAGTGCGCCCAGTCGGCTCCTTTTACCAAAATATCAGGCAACAGCGCCGCGATCAGCTCGCGGGGAGTATCTTCATCGAAAACGGTCACCGCATCCACTGCGGCCAGCGCCAGTGCGAGCGCAACGCGTTCTCGCTCGGGCATGAGTGGCCGGGTCGGTCCTTTGAGGCGGCGCACACTGTCGTCGCTGTTGAGCGCGAGCACGAGCAGATCGCCGAGGGAACGCGCACGCTCGAGCAGGCGCACGTGCCCGGGGTGGAGCAGATCGTAGCAACCGTTGGTGAACACGACGACCTTGCCCTGGCGCTTCCATTCCTGCCGCGCCGCGAGCAGCTGGTCTCGCTGGTAGAAACGGCCCACCTCAAGGCATTGTAACGCTCGGCTGGATCGCTTCCGGTGATTTCAGCGCACCAGCTTTGCCCGCTGCCGTGCGAGAATGGACAACGGACCATGCGGACAAAGCCTTTATTGCTCTCGTTGGTTTTGCTGGCGGCTGCGCTTGCGGCGGCATCGGACCGCACGCCCCTGGACGAGTACGTGGCCGCGCCGGATCCGAGTTTCCGTTACCAACTGGTGCGGACGATCCCGGGCCAGGGTTGGACCGCATACATTCTGGATCTGACCTCCCAAACCTGGTTGCGACCCGATGAGGTGGATCGCACGCTCTGGCAGCACTGGCTGACGATCGTCAAGCCGGACAAGCTGACGACCAACATTGCGCTGATGCTGATCGGAGGCGGCAACAACGGTAGCAAGCCTCCGGAGCGGGTGGATCCGGCAGTCACGCTGATCGCTACCGGGGTCGGCTCGATCGTGGCCAGCGTGCAGCAGATCCCCAACCAGCCGCTGCGCTTTGCGGGCGAAAGCGAGCCGCGGCGCGAGGATGCCCTGATCGCTTACACGTGGGACCGGTTTCTGCGCACCGGGGATGCCCGCTGGCCCGCGCGGCTTCCCATGACCAAGGCCGTGGTGCGCGCCATGGACGCGGTTTCGGCTTTCTGCGCGGCGCTCGACAACGCGCCTGTGAAGATCGAGGGATTCGTGGTCTCGGGCGGCTCCAAGCGCGGCTGGACGGCCTGGACCGTGGCCGCTGTGGATCGGCGCGTGGTCGCCGTGGCGCCGGCTGTGATTGACGTCCTCAATCTCGAAAAGTCCCTGATCCATCAGTTCCGTTCGTACGGCTTCTGGGCGCCGGCGCTGGCCGACTACGAGCGCATGCGGATCATGGACTGGTTCGGCACGCCCCAGTTGCGCGCGCTGCTGAAAATCGAGGAGCCGTACGAGTACCGCCACCGGCTCACCATGCCCAAGTACATCGTCAACTCGGCCGGCGATCAGTTTTTCTTTGTGGAATCGAGCCGGTTTTACTTCGACGATCTGCCGGGTGAGAAGTATCTGCGCTACATTCCCAACACGGACCATTCCCTGAAGGGTTCCGACGTTTACTTCAGCCTTGCGGCTTTTCACGATGCGATCGTGCACAACCGTCCGCGCCCGCACCTCTCGTGGAAATTCGAGCGTGACGGTTCGATTCGGGTTCAGACCGTCGAGCGCCCGGCCGAGGTGAAGCTGTGGCGGGCCACCAATCCCAAGGCGCGCGATTTCCGGTTGGAATCCATCGGCCCGGCCTGGAAAAGTGAGCCGCTCGAGGACCGGGGCGGCGGCGTTTACGTGGCGCGCGTCAGCAAGCCGGCTCAGGGTTGGACCGCGTTTTTCGTGGAGCTGACCTACCGGCTGGGCGGCCCCGCGCCGTTCAAAGTGACCACGGGCGTCCGCGTGATTCCCGAGCGCCTGCCGTTTCCGCCGCCACGGCCGGCACGGCGTCCGCCTCCCGCGTCATGAGAATCCTGGTGCGCGCGCCGAACTGGCTGGGCGACGCGATCCTTTGCCTGCCTGCCGTGCGCGCCCTGCGCCGGCATGATCCCGCGGCCAGACTGGTCGTATTGGCGCGCCCTTGGGTGGCCGGGCTCTACAGGCGTGAGACCTGGGTGGACGAGGTTGTCGTTTATCCCTCCGGCAACGGCCTCGATGCCTGGCTTCGAAAATTCCGTCTCGCTACGGCGCTGCGCGGAAACTTCGACTGGGCGGTCATCCTGCCCAACTCCTGGGAGTCCGCGCTCGTGCCATGGCTGGCTCGCGTTCCGCGGCGAACCGGCTACGATCGAGGCGGACGGGGCTTGCTGCTCACGGAAGCCGTGCCGGTGCCCTCTCATGGCAGCATCCCGGCGCACGAATCCTTTTACTATCTGGAACTGTTGCGACGAGCCGGGATTCTCGCGGCGCTGCCTGACCCTTTTCCCATACTGCTTGGCGGCATCGAGGAAGCCCGCTCGCGGGGACGAGAACTGTTCGCGGCGATGGGCGTGGAGGGTCAGGTGGTCGGGCTGAGCCCTGGCGCGCAGAACAGCCGGGCCAAGCAGTGGCCGCCGGAGCGCTTCGCCGAGGCGGGCGCGCGTCTGGCGACCGAACTCGGGGCGTGGGTTGCCATTTTCGGTTCCTCGGCTGAGCGCGAACTCGGCTGGCGCGTGGCCGCGACCTTGCGGCGCGCGGGGGTGCACGTGCTCGATCTGGCCGGCGAGACGGGCCTGGAGGACTTCATTGCCCTGGCCGCCGCATGCGAAGTTTTCGTGAGCAACGATACGGGCGCCATGCATCTGGCTTCCGCCCTGGACGTCCCCACGGTGGGAATTTTCGGCCCCACGGAATGGTACGCCACGGGACCGGCGGGGCCGCGATCCGTCATTGTGCGCGAGCCAGTGGAATGCAGCCCCTGTATGTTGCGGGACTGTCCGACGGATCATCAGTGCATGCGGAAGGTAACGCCGGACCGGGTGGTGCGGGCGGCGCTCGATCTGCTCGAAAGGAGGCACGAGGAACGTGGACACGCGTACCAAGATTCTCAGTCCTGATTCGCTGGACGCGGTGCGATCGGCGACCCGTCGCATGAAAGTGGTGATCGGCTATTTCGATCCCTTGCTGGCGGCACACGCCCGCCGTCTCGCCGAATTGCGCGAGCCGGATCAGGCGCTGGTGGTGATCGTGCGCCAACTGGAAGGGTGCCTGCTGCCCCTGCGGGCCCGCGCGGAATTGGTGGCGGCGCTGGGCGTCGTGGACTGGGTGATCCCTGCCGAGGATCCTGAGGCTGTCATCGAGGCACTGGCGCCCGAGGAGGTCGTGCGTGAGGAACAGGCCGATCTGGAGCGACGTCAGGAGTTGATCCGCCACGTGCGGGCGCGATGCGGTGCGGGCTGATGGCGGTAGATTCGTTCGGCGGCGGATCGGGCGAGCAATGAAGGCAACCCGCATTCTGATCGTGCGGCTGGGTTCAATGGGCGACGTCATTCACGCCCTGCCTGCCGTGGCCAGTTTGAAGCACAGTTTTCCTGGTTGCCAGCTCTGGTGGCTGATCGGCGCGCGCTGGGTTCCGTTGGTAGAGGGTAACCCGTTTGTGGATCGCATCGTTCCGCTGGAATCGCGGCGTCTGCCGGCACTGGTGGGAGCGCTGCGGCAGTTGCGCGGCGCGCGTTTCGACCTGGCGGTAGATTTTCAGGGATTGATCCAGTCTGCGCTGTTGGCCACGCTGGCGCGGCCCGAGCAGCTTTTCGGCTTTCACCAATCCCAGGTGCGGGAGAGACTGGCCGCCGTTTTTTACTCGCGCAGGATTCGCACTTGCTCTGATCACGTGGTGGACCGCAACCTCGAGCTGGTGGCTGCGGCCGGGGCGAACAACACTCTTCGGACGTTCCAACTGCCGCCAGGGGCGCCTGAAGGCGAGTTGCCAGAAGAACCGTTCGTGCTGGCGAGTCCGCTGGCGGGCTGGGCCTACAAGCAGTGGCCGCTTGAGTACTATGCGTTGTTGGCTCGGTTGCTCAAGCTGCGGTTCCGTATGCCTCTTGTGCTTTGCGGCCCGCCGAGTGCGGCCGAATTGCTGGGGGACGTGGATCACGTGCGAGTGCTGCTGACGGGCATTCCCGGCCTGATCTACGCGACCCGGCGTGCGGCGGCGGTGGTAGGCGTGGACAGCGGCCCGCTCCACCTGGCCGCCGCGCTGGGCAAATCCGGGGTCGCGATCTACGGTCCGACGGACCCGGCGCGCAACGGCCCGTATGGCGGCAACTTCACCGTCCTGCGGAGTCCCGACGCCGTCACCACGTACAAGCGGCGACGCGAAATCAGCCCGTGGATGCGCGCCATCTCGCCGGAAGCCGTTTTCGAAGCGCTGGCGCCGAAGCTCGAGCAAGGACAGTGCGGATGAGCCGGGCGTGGTTCCCCAAACGGTACGCCGATCTGGCGGCTCGCAGCCGGGTGCCCGCAGGCTTTGCCGTGGCTGTCGCTTGTTTGTGGCTGGCCCAGCCTACGTGGAACTCCCTGCTGGCCGGCTTGCCTTTCATGTTGGGCGGCTTGGTTCTGCGGGCCTGGGCGGCGGGGTATCTGGCCAAGAACCAGCGGCTGGTGACTTCCGGGCCTTATGCCTGGCTGCGGAATCCACTTTACGCCGGCACCGCGCTCGTTGCCGCGGGCCTGGCCATCGCTTCGCGGCGATGGCTGGCGGCGGCCTTGCTGGCGGCGTTCTTTGTGCTCGTGTATCTGCCGGTTGTCGAGCAGGAGGAGCAGCACCTGCGCAAGCTGTTCCCCGAGTACGAAGAATACGCGCGGAGCACGCCGCGCTTTTTGCCGCGCCGTAGCAGGCTCTCCGGGCGCGAACATTTTTCCTGGGAATTGTACTGGCGAAACCGCGAGTATCAGGCGGCGCTGGGCTGGCTGGCGGGCTTGCTCGTGCTGCTCGCGAAGATCAGGGCTTGACGGGCGGGGCGGCCGGGCCTTCCTCGGGCATGCGGAAGATCGCGTCATCCAGAGGGATATTGTTGCGAATTTCCTGGAATTGGATGACGATCCGGCCTACGGGCAATTCCTGCTCGATGCGAAAAGGCGTCTTGACGCCGCCGACGTCGCGGTAATCGGAAAGATAGGCCCGCACGGAGACGGGACCCTGGGTAGTGTCCTGGACCAAATCCTGACGCACCAGCAGGAAGGTTTCGGCGTCGTAGTAATGGAGCGCGGGCTTGCCTCCTTTGGGCGTCAGCCGCAACACATAGGCGCGGCGCCCTGCCACCTGCTCTTCGCCGGCCGGCTCAATCGCGCTGTAAAGTTCGCGCCACTTGAGCGTGCGGTGAAACTCTGCCTCCAGACGCACGCGCTCCAGATCGCGGCCTTCCAGGCGGCGCAAGCCCCCGATGGGATCCTCGATCCAGGCCACTTTGCCGTCGAAGCCCTGGCGCATCCGGCCGATGTGCTCGAGGTCGGTGACGAGCAGGCGCTTGTTGGGCGCCTTGGCGTACAACTCGATTGCGCCGTGCACATGCTGGCCGATGAACTCGATGACGCCTTTGGCGAAGGTGGAGGCAAGTTGCGCGTACGCCTCGCGCCCGCCCGTGGCGGCGACGGATTTCTCGAGGATTTCCTCGGCCGAGAGCGCCGGCCTTTGCAGTTTCTCCTGCCCCGGCAATGCGAGAAGGCCCAGTGCAGCGATCGTCGCCGCAGTCATGATTCGCGTAATTTTCATGGCAAATTTCGAGGCGCCCCGGACGCCTGTCCTCAGCTTAGCAGGACCTCTGGAGCGCCGCCGCGGGGCGAGATTCGGTCTTCCGATCTTCTGCGCGATGACGGCCCGCTACAGACTCCGGCAAGTGATCCGGAAAGTGTAGGCGTACTTGCAAGGTCGCCGCGAAGGCGGCTGGATGACGAGCGCGTCGGGCTCGGCCTTCCAGGCGATCGCCTCCGAGGATCCGAGCAGCTCGACTTTCAGCACCGGCTTGCCTGCCAGCGAGGTCAGCCGCAGCTCTTCCTCGGGCCACTCCAGGGCAATGGCGTAGAGCGTGTTGCCCTTGCGGGTGAAGCGAACGTTACCGTCCTTGAAGGTTTCCCAGGGCCGGGTTCCGTAGATCGCTTCGCCGTTGACGCGCAGCCATTCGCCTACGCCGCGCAAAGTTTGTTGCATGATTGGGGGAATGACGCCTTCAGCCGTGGGACCCACGTTGATCAACAGGTTGCCGTTCTTACTTACCACATCCACCAGGTAGTCCACGAGCTCGTTGGCCGTCATGTACTGGCTGATGGGGAGGCGGCGGTTGTAGCCCCAGGAGGTGGGGTCGAGCGAGTCGCAGGTTTCCCACTTTTCCAGTGAGATTCGCTGCATGCGGGTGCGCTCCGGCGTGTGGAAGTCGCCCAGGATTTTGCCGTCCGTGTCCAGACCCCAACGGTCGTTCGCTACTACTTCCTCGGGATTGGGCGAGTGGTTGTAGAAGTAAGCGAGCACTTCCTTGCTGCCCCAGTAATCAGCGGGCAGCGGGTTGCCGCGGGCGTCGCGGACCGGGCCTACGCGGACGTCGCCCCAGAGAATATCGGGGTGGTACAGGTCAATGAGTTCCTTGATCGAGTTATTCATGTACTGGACCCAGTCTCGCCCGGGATATCTGGGATCCCAGAAGGTATAAGTCGTGTTGTGATAGAAGCCGATTTTCAGTCCCAGCTTGCGCACGGCGCGCGTGAGATCGCCGGCCAGGTCGCGGTGCGGTCCCATTTCCATGGCGTTCCGTTTGGTGAACTTGGAAGGCCACATGGCGAACTCGTCGCCGTGCTTGGCGGTGAAGACCACATAGCGGGCGCCGGCTTCCTGGAACAGGCGTGCCCAGGCGTCCGGGTCAAACTTTTCCGCTTTGAACATGGGGATAAAGTCGTCGTAGGCGAAGTTGGGTCCCCAGTTTTGCAAGTGGTAGCGGTAGGCCTCTTCGCGGATGCCGGCGCGGAACAGCTCTTCGGGCAGGTTGTCGCGAGTGGCGGTATAAGGCGGCCCGCCGTACATGAAGCCGAACTGGGCCTTGGGACTGATGAACTCGACATACCACTCGTGGAAGGCCGGAACCGCGTACGGCCCCCAGTGGATGAAAATGCCGAACTTGGCGTCCTCGAACCACTGGGGCGCCTTGTGTTTGCGCAGGGATTCGGTGGTGGGATGGTAGGGCTGGGCGGCAGCCAGAGCTGCGATCCAGACGGACACAACAGTACCGCACAGAAGGGCTCGTCGCATCATCGGACCTCCCTTGGAGCCTTTTGTCTTGGTGCCTGGTATCAGAATGTGAAACGCAGAGAGCCCTGCATCACCCGCGGGGAGCGGGCTGAGGTGACTTGCCCGAAGCGGGCGTTGACTTGGTTGCCCTGGGGATCGAAGCGCGCCGTCGCGTCCACGCCGGAGTACTGCGTGTGGTTGAAGGCATTGTACATTTCCCAGCGGAACTGGAAGTAACGTTCTTCGCCCTTGACCGGGAATTTCTTGAACAGGGACAAATCCCAGTTGTTCACGCCGGGCAATCGGAAGACATCCTTGGGCGCGTTGCCGTAATCTCCACGGGGTGGCCGCCGGAAGACCGAGGTCTCGAACCACTTTTCGAACTTGCGCTGCCCATGAGGCAGCGGCGCCTTGCCTGTGACGATGATCCGTGCGCCGTCGCCGCCTCCGGTGATGTCGGCGCCGTCGGTGGTGCTGAAGCCCACGCCGCTGGGCTGCCCGCTCACGAAGGAAGTGATTCCGGAGAGCTGCCAGTTATCCAGCAGGTGACGGGCCACGGCGTGGTTCCATACGCGGCTGACCTTAGGAAGATCCCAGGTGTAATTGAGCACGAAAATGTGGGTCTGGTCAAAGCCGGCCTTGCCGTAATTCCAGACGCGGAGCGGGCGGTACACAGCAACGCCCCCGCCGTCCGTATCCGTGTAATCCATGGCTTTGGACCAGGTATAGGCCAGGCCGAATTGGAAGCCCCTGGCAAACCGCCGGTTGGCCGTGACCTGAAGCGAATTGTAATTCGAGGTGCTCACATTTTCGTACCAGGAGATGTTCGTGTACCCGGGGTAAGGTCGGAAGAAGTTATCGGGCAAGGGCCGCCCCGGGCTGGTGCGGTCTTCGTTTTGAGGCAAAAAGCGCGCCCCGTAAGGCACCGTGTTGATGTTCTTGGACTGCATCAGGTGACGGCCCAGGGTCCCCACGTAAGATACGTCCAGCACAGTGCCGAAACCGACGTCCTGCTGGATGCCGAACATGTAATGGTAGATCGTGGGCGTCGGGGCGTGCCGCTCGAACCCCAGCACGGAACTTGGGAAAAGCACCCCCGCGCTGCCCAGGAAAGTGTTCAGGTTCCCGTAATAGATCACTGGGTTATACTGGACCGGGGGATTGGTGGGCAGGTTCCAGAGCGTATTGCCTGAAGGCCGGGTGTTGTAAAATATGCCGCCACTGGTGCGGATCGCGGTCTTGCCGTTGCCGAAGACGTCGAAAGCTATACCGAGACGCGGACCAACTTGTACGGGTTGCTGGTCCTTGAAGCCCCGCGGATAGGTCTTGTCCGTGGCCACCACCATGCCGGTTACGGGATCGCCCACGCCGGGCACGAAAGCGCCGATCAGCACTTGCGGACCCAACTCCCCGGTCACGGGGTTTCTGGCCACGCGGCGGCCACTGGGGTCCAAAGCGGGCCAGAACAGCGGAGGTACCTTGTCAGGCTGGTAGCGGGCGATCACGAAGGAAGCCGCCTTGCCATCGTTCTGGTACCAGGGAGTGTACCAGGAAAACCTCACGCCATAGTCCAGGGTAACCCGCCGGGTTACTTTGAAAGTATCCTGGGCAAACCACTCGATCGTAGTCTGGCGCCCTTGTGTCCCGGGACGCGAGCTGGCCTCGGTGTACGAGGTGAAGTTACCGAGCAGCGTGTTCGCGAAGGGATGGTTGGAATCGAACGGGTTATTCGTATCTCTGCCGAAATTGATGTTGCCGGCAAAATTGCCACGTTCGCCTTCGTAATTGCGGACCCTTTCGATGAAGATCCCGAACTTGAAGGTGTGCTTGTTCCGGATCCAGGTGAAGTTGTCGCTGAAGTCGAAGACGGTGTCGGCTCCGCGGAGCGGGAAGCGACCGTCGTAGGAAAGCGACGGGGCGCCGGGGATGCCGCCGAAGGAAGCCATCGGGACCACGTTGTAGGGATTGTTTTCGGGATGGAACTGACCGACGCGGAAGCCGACCTTATCGCGCATCATGCGCTCGAGGTCAGCCTGGCTCACCGGCGGCCCTTTCTCGACGCTATGACGGGCCCCGCCGTTAAATTCGTTGACCACGGACGCGCTGAAGACACGGGTATAGTTCAGCACCACCGCGTTGTCCGTGAACGTGTAATGCAGCCGGGCCCAGGGCCAGCCAGATCCGCCAGTACCGGCTGCCACGCCGTAACCCTGCTGATCGGACCACCAGGCCGAAAGACGAACAAAGACGCGATCCTTTTCATTCGGCAGGTAGTCGCCCCGCCCCAGGTGCTGGCGCTTGGGCCAGTTGATCGTCTCCTGATAATTGTAGTTGTAATTGCCGCGGCTGATCGTGCGATCGAGGAAGTTGGGCATGGGGAACATGTTCAGCAAGGCTTGCCCATTGCGGTCAATGCGGGAAGGCGGGATGCGGTTGCCCGGAAACGGCTGGTTGGCCAGTGGGTCGCGGATCACGATGAGCTGGTTGTTGGTGTCGAGCGAACTGGAGAAATCCCCCTGGCGCTCGGCTTGCGTCGGCAGGTTGCGCTGCCACAGGGATCCGGGGTTCTTGATCTTCCAGTCCTCCAAGGAGTAGAAGAAGAAAGCTTTGTCCTTGTTAGGATTCAGCTTGCCGGGAATGTAAAACGGGCCGCCCAGCGTGAAGCCGAGGGTATTGTAGCGGTACCTTGCTTTCGGGACGCCGTTCAGGTTGTTAAAGAAATTGTTGGCATTGAACATTTCGTGGCGCTTGTACCAGTAGCCGGTGCCGTGGAACTCTCGGGTGCCCGATTTGGTGACCACGTTAATCATGGCTGTGCCATTACGCCCGTACTCGGCCTGATAACTGTTGAGGAGAACTTTGACTTCGGCAATGGCATCCATGTTGATGGTGCTCGAATTCACCGGGGCGTTTCCGAGGTCATTGCCTGTCAGGCCATCCACGGAAAAGGAGTTCCATTGAGCGCGTGTGCCCTGGATATTGGGCATGCTCGTGCCGTAGGCGCCGCCGGGAGCTTCCGGGTCACCGGTGTACTGAACCCCGGGCAAGAGTTTGAGCAACGAAATCACGTCGCGTCCGCGCACCTGGATCATGCTGACCTGAGTGGCGGTTAGCAGCGCCGAGTGTTCCGAGCTGGTGGACTGCACCAAAGCCCCCTGAGCTTCCACGCGCACGGTCTCCGTGACCACGCCCAGCTCGAGCCTTATCTCTCCCACGGACAGCCTTTCGTTGGCCGAGAGTACGAGCCCGCGCCGCTCGTAAGTCTTGAACCCGGTTTGTTCCACCTTCAGCGAGTAAGTGCCCGGCTGCAAGGCAGTGAAAGCGAACCCGCCCGCCAGGTTCGTGGTGGCGGTCCGGCTTTCTCCTGTGTTTTCGCTGATGAGTGTCACCTTTGCCCCTACGATGACTTGCCCGGACGGATCGGTAACGGTACCGACGATGGTCCCGGTAATCGTTTGGGCGTTTGCGGAAACGGAAACGATCGCGGCAATCGCGAGGATCAAAAGCCCGCTGGCCAGGAGGCGGCAGACGGACCCGGCGTTTCCCGGAGCGGGTTTCTGGAAGCCCGACATGTTCACCCTCCTCGGCGGGATTCTATCCCACCGGCGCCAGGGCGTCAAGGGGTAGGGCCGCGTCGCAGAACGACTCCATATGCTCGGATTTCTGGGGAGGCGGGACTGGTGGCCACCAAGCCTTTGCGGGTGCCACCCTCGCCCTGACTGCCTCGATTGACATGCAGCCGCGGGCTTTGCTATTAGTTGCACTATCGCCACCTCGGCCGGGTCGTTCCGGGCAGCGTGTGGCGGTCAAAAGGGGGTTTCGATGAAGCGAATCGTCAGCATCTGGCTTTGCCTGGCGTGGGCGGTGGTCGCCTTCGCCCAATCCACAACCTCTCTGACCGGGACGGTGACCGACCCCACCGGGGCCGTCATCCCCAACGCCACCATCACGGTGGAGAACGTGGACACCGGTTTGAAGCGGAGCACCACGACCGATGCGACCGGCAGCTATTCCTTCCCGCAGATGCCGCCCGGTCTGTATCGCGTCACAGCGGCCGCCGCCGGATTCCGGACCACCACGATCCCGGATGTGCGGTTGCTCGTCAATAATCCGGCCACGCTCAACATCCGCATGGAGGTCGGGCAGATCACTGAGACCGTAGCCGTGACGGCGGAAGCCGTCCAGGTCAACACCACAGACGCCTCCATCGGCAACGCCATCGGCACCAAGCCGGTGGTCGAGCTGCCGCTCAACGCGCGCAACATCATCAGCCTACTCGCCGCCCAGCCGGGCGTCGTTTTCACCCGGGAGGATGACACCGACTCGCGCAACGGTGCGGTCAACGGCGGCAAGAGCGACCAGGCCAACGTGACGCTGGACGGCGTGGACGTCAACGACCAGATGGACCGCTACGCCTTCACCAGCGTGCTCCGGGTCACCCCGGACTCGGTCCAGGAATTTCGCGTCACCACGCTCAACGCCAACGCCGATCAGGGCCGCACTTCCGGGGCGCAGGTGGCGCTGGTGACCAAGAGCGGCACCAACGAACTGCACGGTTCGCTTTATCACTACCACCGCAACACGGTTACCACGGCCAACAGCTTCTTCAACAACCTTTCGGGCGTTGAGCGCCCCAAGCTGATCCGCAATATCTTCGGCGGTTCCGCGGGTGGCCCGCTCAAGAAGAACCGGCTGTTCCTGTTCGGCAACTTCGAGGGCCGGCGGGATGCGCGCGACGGCTCGGCCGTGCGTTACGTGCCCTCCATGGACATGCGCCGCGGCATCCTTCACTACCAGCGCCGCGACGGTACGATCGCCACCATCACCCCCGAGGAAATCGCGGCCAAGCTGGATCCGCGCGGCGTCAACCAGGCCGTGCTGAAGCTGCTCCAGACTTATCCTGAGCCGAACGATTACACGGTCGGCGACAACCTCAACATTGTAGGCTTCCGTTTCAAGGCGCCCACGCCCCTGCGCTGGAACACTTATATTTCCCGTTTGGATTACATTCTGGACTCGGCCAGCAAGCACAACCTGTTCGTGCGCGGCAATCTCCAGAACGACAACGAGAAAGGAATGCCGCAGTTCCCGGGCCAGCCGCCGGCGTCCGTCACCCTGCGCAACAACAAGGGACTGGCGGTGGGGCTGACCAGCACGTTCCGTCCCGACCTGATCAACAACTTCCGCTGGGGCATTACGCGCGTGGGTTGGGAGGCCACGGGACTGGCCAAGTTCTCGCCCGTTACGCTGCGTGGGCTGGACAGCCCGGTGGCTTTGACCCGCGGATTTGCCGCGATCATTCCCACGCACACGGTGGCCAATGATACGAACTGGATCAAGGGCGCTCACAACCTTCAGTTCGGCTTCGTCATCCGCTGGACGCGCAACCAGCGCAACACCGACCAGAACTCGTGGTCCAGCGCTGTCGCCAATGCCTCCTGGCTGGTGGATTCGGGCGCGGAGTTGAACCGCCCGTGGCCCGACATGGCGACTTCCCAGATTACTTACTTCCGCTATGCGATCACGGACGTGATGGGCCTGGTCACCCAGGGCAACGCACAATACAACTATAAAGTGGACGGCACGGTGCTCAAGGAGGGCGAGCCCGTCTTCCGTAACTTCGCCAACGAAGAGTACGAATTTTACGTCCAGGATACCTGGCGAGTTACTCGCGGGCTGACCTTTACCGGCGGGCTGCGTTACTCGCTGATGCCTCCTTATTACGAAAAGAACGGGCAGCAGGTATCTCCCAACATTCCCATCGGCCAGTGGTTTGATATCCGTGGCGGTCTGGCCATGCAGGGTCGCTCGCAGATGGAAGCGGGCCGCATCAGCTTTGTCCCGCGGGACCAGGGAGGCCGACCGCTCTATGCTTTCCACAAGAAGAACTTTGCGCCCCGCCTGGCGCTGGCGTACTCGCCCCAGGCCACGAGCGGTCTGAGCAAGTTCTTCTTCGGTGGTCCGGGCCGCAGCTCGATCCGGCTCGGCTGGGGCATGTACTACGATCTGTTCGGCAGCGGCCTGATGCGGGCTTATGATGCGACCGCATTCGGCCTTTCCACCCGGCTGGTGAATCCTTCCGCCGTGCTCACCGTGGCCACCGCGCCTCGTTTCACGGCGATTGACCAGATCCCGCCGGGGCTGCTTCTGCCCGCGCCCCCGGCGAAGTTCCCGGCGCAGTATCCCGACGTCTTTGCCATCACCAACGGCCTGGACGACACCATTGTGCCGCCTTACAACATGAGCGCCAATTTCTCGGTCGGGCGCGAGTTCCGGAATGGCTGGTTTGTCCAGGGCTCCTATGTGGGGCGTTTCTCCCGTCGTTCTCTGGTGCGGCGCGACGCCGCCATGCCCACCAATATCTGGGATCCCAAGTCGGGCATGAGTTACTTCGAGGCCGCCACGATTCTGGCGCGCCAGGCCGTGGCCGGCGTGCCCGTCTCTGCCGTGCAGAAGGTTCCTTACTGGGAGAACCTTTACAGCAAGGCTGCGACGGCAACCATGACTGCTACCCAGGTGGTGTACGCGCGGTACGCGGCGAACCTGTACGACTGGACGTACGCCCTCTACCAGCTTGACACCGGCCCCGGGCAGGGCAACTGCGTGGCGCGCAACCGGTGCAGCGACCTTGGCCCCTGGGCGTACTTCCACCCGCAGTTCTCGTATCTGTCGGTGTTCAGCTCGATCGCCGGCGGCAACTATCACGGCATGCAGTGGACCCTGCGCAAGCGTTTCGCCAACGGCGACATGGTGGACGTCAACTACACCTGGTCCAAGTCCATTGATCTGCGCTCAAACACCGAGCGTGTGGGCACCACTACCGGCGTGATCTGGAATCCGTGGTATCCCGGGCTGCACAAGGGCGTTTCCGACTACGACAATACGCACCTGTTCAACATGCTGGGCGTGTACAACCTGCCCTTCGGCAAACGCGGGCGTTATCTGACCCAAGCGCCGGGCTGGCTTAATGCCCTGGTGGGCGGCTGGCAGATTGCCGGCATCTGGCGCTGGTCGAGCGGCTTCCCCATCAGCGTCTTCCAGACCGGCGTCTGGCCGACCAACTGGAACAACAACAACTGGGCGGTCTGGAACGGCAAGCCGTTCGAGCGCAAGCAGACCAAAAACGCGCCTGCGGTAGCCGGCCGCGGCGGCCCCAACATGTTCCCCGATCCCAAGAAGGCGCTGGAGGCTTTCGACTACGAGATGCCGGGCGGCATCGGCACGCGAAACTGCATCCGCGGCGACGGCATTTTCAACGTGGACGCGAGCCTCTCCAAGCGCTTCACGATGCCTTACGCCGACGGGCGTCATTCCATCCAGGTCCGCTGGGAGGTGTTCAACGTATCGAACACGGTCAAGTTCGACGTGGCCGATGCTTCCCTGGATATCTCTACGGCGGGGACCTTCGGCAAGTACAGCTCGCAACTGACTTCGCCGCGCGTGATGCAGTTCGGGCTGCGCTACGAGTTCTGAACCCGGCGTGGCGGAAAGGGGCGCTGTGCTAAGATAAGACAGTTCAACGTCCCAACGGGCTTTGCGCAGCGCAGAGCCGCCCTGTTTGACGCCGGCCGGGCTGAGCCGGCGCGGGCGATCCCGAACCGGTCAGGTCAACCGAGTTGATACGAGCTGTCAAGGGAACACGCGACCTGTTGCCGCCTGCCACCTCGCTGTGGAATCAGGTCGAGGAGACGGCGCGGCGCGTGTTCCGCCGTTTTCACTACCGCGAGATCCGCACCCCCATCCTCGAGCCCACGGAGCTTTTCGCCCGCGGCGTTGGCCATGAGACCGACATCGTCACCAAGGAAATGTACACCTTCCAGGACCGCGACGGTTCTTCACTGACGCTGCGGCCAGAAGCCACCGCCTCCGTGATCCGCGCCTATATCGAGCACCGGCTGGACCAGAAGCCCGGGCTGCAAAAGCTCTATTACATCGGCCCGATGTTCCGGCGCGAGCGCCCGCAAAAAGGACGGTATCGGCAGTTCTACCAGATCGGCGCCGAGGCCATCGGCTCGGAATCGCCGGCCGTGGACGCCGAGGTCATCGAGCTGGTCGTCGAGCTGCTTGGTGAACTGGGCGTGGAGAACTTCCAGCTTCTGCTCAACTCGGTCGGCTGCCCCGAGTGCCGGCCAGCGTACGTCGAGCGTCTGCGCTCGGAGCTGCGGGGCCGGGCGAAGGAGCTGTGCGCCGACTGCCAGCGTCGCCTGGAGACCAACCCGCTGCGGGTGCTGGACTGCAAGGTCCCGGAAGACCAGGCCGTCATCGCCTCCCTGCCTTCGATCCTCGACCATCTGTGTCCAGCCTGCCGCGCACATTTCGAGGCCTTGCGCCGGATGCTGGACGCGCGGGGGATCCGCTACGAGCTGACCCCGCGGCTGGTACGGGGGCTGGATTACTACATGCGGACCACGTTCGAGGTCCTCCACGGCGCGCTGGGCGCCCAGAATTCCGTGCTTGGCGGGGGCCGCTACGACGGGCTGGCGCAGGCCCTGGGCGCCAAAATCCCCGCCCCGGGCATCGGGTTCTCGATCGGGGAGGATCGCCTGGTGCTGACGCTGGAGCAGGCGGGCAAGACGCCCCCGAGCTGTGAGCTGGATGTCTTTATCGCCCCCGTAGGGGAGGCCGCGCTGGAGCACGCGGCGCTGTTGGCGAGACGGCTTCGCTCGGCGGGGGCCGCTGTGGAGGTCAGCTTCGACGGGCGGCTGAAGCGATCGCTCGAGATCGCCAACCGGCTCGGCGTGCGCCGCGTGGTGATCGTCGGGGAAGAGGAAATCGCCGCGGGACGCTATACACTCAGAGATATGCAGACCGGCGAGCAGGAGAGCCTGAGCGAACAGGCTCTCGTGGCACGCCTCGCCGGCGGGAATTGATATGCCGGAAGCGCCTGAGACCACCAAAGCTGCCGCTGTACCTCTGGATTTCCTTGGCGATCTGCGCCGGACGCATTCTTGCGGGGAGCTGCGCGCCTCGGACGCCGGGAAGCGCGCCCTGCTGATGGGCTGGGTCCACCGCCGACGCGATCTGGGCGGCGTGATTTTCCTGCACCTGCGGGATCGCGAGGGCGTCACGCAGGTGGTTTTCCACGCCAATCTCGACCCGGAGGTGCACCGCAAGGCCGAGCTGCTGCGCCTGGAGTACGTGATCGCGGTGGAAGGCCGGGTTGAGAAACGCGCACCCGAGACTGTCAATCCCAACATTCCCACGGGCGAAATCGAGCTGGTGGCGGAGAAGCTGTGGATCCTGAACGATTCGCGTACACCCCCCTTCCCGCTGGAGGACAACGTAGACGTCAGCGAGGAAGTCCGGCTCAAGTACCGCTACGTGGACCTGCGCCGGCCGCGCATGCAACGCAATATCATCCTGCGTTCGCGCGTCTCTTTCGCGGTGCGCGAATTTCTGACCTCCCAGGGGTTCCTGGAAATCGAGACGCCTTTCATGACCCGTTCCACGCCTGAGGGGGCGCGCGATTTCCTGGTGCCGAGCCGCCTGCAACCCGGTTGCTTCTACGCCTTGCCACAATCGCCGCAACTCTTCAAACAGTTGCTCATGATCAGCGGCATGGAGAAGTATTTCCAGATCGTGCGCTGTTTCCGGGATGAGGATCTGCGCGCCGACCGCCAGCCCGAGTTCACGCAGATTGATCTGGAGATGTCCTTCCCCCAGCAGGAGCGGATCTTCGAAGTGATCGAGCCGATGCTGGAGAAGGTGTGTGCGCTCGTCGGTCGCCAGATCCAGACGCCCTTCCCCCGCCTCACCTACGCCGAGGCCATGCGTCGCTACGGCACGGACAAGCCGGATTTGCGCCTGCCGCCCCTATGCCCTGTCGAAGATCTGTTCCCGCGCGGCGTACTATCGGCAGACGGCATGCCGCTGGTGGCCATCCACATCCCCAAAGTGGGCGCCTTGAGCCGCCGAGAGCGGGACGAGCTGAAAGCTTTCGGCACGGAGCGCGGCCTGCGCGTCTACGACGACCTGAAGCGCCTCGAGCGCGATTATCCGCAGGCCATGCAGGCGGTGCGCGAGCGAACCGGCGCCTCGGAAGCAGACCTGCTCTTGATTGCCGGCTGGGCCGGCCCGCCGCAGGGTCACCGCCCCGAGGAGACTGCCCTGAGCGCCTGCGGTCAGCTTCGCCTCTTCGCGGGCCAGAAATACAACGACCGGCACGGCCTGCTCGATCCTCGCGATTTCCGCTTCCTTTGGGTGACCGACTTCCCGATGTTCGAGTGGGACGAACAGGAGCAGCGCTGGACCGCCGCTCACCACCCGTTCACTTCCCCGCACGACGAGGACCTGGACAAGCTTCTGACCGACCCGGCGGCCTGCCGCGCCAAGTCCTACGATCTGGTCCTGAACGGGATCGAACTGGGATCCGGCTCCATCCGTATCCATCGCCGCGATGTGCAAGCCCGCGTCTTCGATGCCTTGGGATTCAGCCGTGAGGAAGCCATGGAGCGCTTCGGATTTCTGCTCGAGGCGCTCGAGTACGGCGCCCCGCCCCACGGCGGCATCGCACTCGGCTTGGATCGGCTCGTGATGATCCTGGCCGGCGAGAGCACGATTCGCGATGTGATTCCTTTCCCCAAGACGGCGCGGGGAACCGATCTGATGTGCGAGGCGCCTTCGCCCGTGCCCGAACGCCAGTTGCGGGAGCTGGGCATCGCCGTAATCCGCAGGTAGGCGGGGTTGCTTGGGAGCGGGTCGTTTGCCCGCACGTGCGGGAGCTTGGGCCCGCATTCGGCTGGGTAGCCCTCGGTAAGTCATCTGTTGGAAACAAAGGCAGTTAACTGACGATATCGTCCGCAATGGTACGGTTAATAAATCTTTTTAATCGCACGGCCGATTGACTGAGTACTAGTATTAGACCTAGAATCAAGCGAGACCCCGAGGAGCAGCGAACCATGGAACCGCGAGCCGACGTGACTGACGTGGGTCCCGACACCGAGCCGCAGAAGCAGCGGATCCGCATCGTAATCGCGGACGATCACCCCATTTTCCGCGACGGCCTGCGCAAGTTGCTGAGTCTGGAGGAGGATTTCGAGGTCGTCGGCGAGGCCAACGACGGCCCCGAGGTACTCCGCTTGCTCGACGAGCTGGAGCCGGACATCCTGCTGCTCGACCTGCGGATGCCCGGTTTGGACGGCCTCAGCGTCCTGCAACGCTTGCAGTTGGCGCGCAAGCGCACCAGGATCATCGTGCTGACCGCCTCCGAGGACAAGAACGAATTCGTGCAGGCCATGAAATTCGGCTGCTCGGGCATCGTCCTCAAGCAGACCGCCACCGAGCTGCTGATGAAGAGCATTCGCAAGGTGCATGCGGGCGAGATCTGGCTGGATTCCTACACCACCGCGGCCGTCATGCGCCAGTTCGCTTCGGTGCCCGATCCGGCGCCTGCCGGGGATCGGCGGGGTCGTGGCCGATCTCCCTTGAGCCAGCGGGAGCGCGAGATCGTGTCCCTGGTCGCCCAGGGGTACAAGAACAAGGAGATCGCCGAGAAGATGTTCATCAGCGAGCAGACGGTCAAGAACCACCTGCACAACATTTTTGACAAGCTCGGCGTCTCGGACCGGCTGGAGCTGGCTCTCTACGCCATCCACAAGGGCCTGCACGACCCCAGCCGTACCGACGTATGAGCCGCCGCGGATCGCCCCGCTGGCGGTGTTCCGTGCCCCCAGTTTTGCCGGTTGCATTTCGCCGCCAACAGGACTAGCATTCTTGAGTGGAGGACCGCATTCAGATGACGTCATTTCAACTTCTGCGCATGGCCCTGGCGGCCGCAGTTCTCCCGGTGCTCTGGGCTCAGGCCCCGCTGCCCCGAATGATTTCGGTCGAGCCGACCTCAGGCAAGGTGGGCGACATTCTGACCGTGACCGGCGAGAATCTGGAAAAAACTCACGTGGCCGAGGTCTTTCTGACCGACGGCAAGAACGACCTGAAGGTGCCTGTTACCGAGCAGGGTCCTACGACGCTGAAGTTCCGCATTCCGCCCAACGTCAAGCCCGGACGCTTCGCTTTGATGATCCTGACGGCAGGTAAGGATCCCAAGTACATCGAGCAGCCGGTTAAAGTGACGGTGGTTGCGGAGGGCTCGCAACCCGCCGAAGCCAAGCCCGAGGAGGCCAAGCCCGCTCAGCCCAAACCCGAGGAATCCAAGCCGCAGCCGTGACCGCCACCTGGCGTACCGGCACAAGCGTGCACGCGGCGGTTGCGCGGACCTGACAACTGGCGTGCGCGCCTGGCTGCGCCGCGGAACGAAGTTGACGGACTCGCATGGCGGCATCGAGCCGCCCAGGGTTCGCATTCTTCCTCGTATTCCTCGAGGACGGTGTCCGAAAGATGGCGCAAATGTGGGTTTTGGGCAATCTCCTGTACGTTCTCGTAAGACAGGTAGGTACACTGTTCGGCCAGCGGCCGTGGTTGGATCAGCCTGAAGACCGGTCGGCGCAGTTCGCGTAGGACCTTGTCGCGCCGGGAGGAGGGCGCGACGATGTGCAACTTGATGGCCAGGTTCGGTTGCAGGGCAAGGAGGTCCGCCATTTGTAGCAGGCCCGAATAGACGGACGTAGTATGCTCGACTTCAAACGCTCTCCTGATGCTGTGACCTTTTACCCACAGGACATCAATTTGCTCGATGGTTTTCATCGTGGCCTCGTCGTAGCTCAGCGGCAGGCGCTCGACGAGTTTCCCTTTGCCCTCCGGCCATTCCTCCAGCACGCGCGAGCGATCGATCTGCGGGACCCATATCTGAAACCCCATTTCGGCTCCCACTTTCGCCAGCAGTGCCTGTATCCTGGTTGACTCCCGCACCGCCGGTGGCGCCACCTCGTCCTCGCTTTCCTCTTCCGCTGCACGCTCGGGCACGGTGACGTCCACCTCCCGGTCCGGGCGTTTGACGCGGTGAAGCGCCACGCGGGCCGCAAGCTTTGCGTCAATCGGGAAACTCTCGCCGCTCTGCTCGTGCCGTTTCAGTAAGTCCTCGAGGAAGGCGCCATCGCTGTCTTGGAGCCGCCGCAAACTTTGCCGCACCATCGCTGTCCAGCGCATTGAACCCGGCGGCAGGCCTGCGGTAAATGAGAGCTTCTGCCACACCTCATCATGGGAAATTGGAATGCCCTTTTCCACGGGCAGCCACACGATGGGCCGCACGCGGAATCGGACGATAAAAGGGTCGTTACTGGAGTAGAAGATCGGTGTTTGATCGGTGAAGGGGCCTTCCAGGACCTCCAACACGCCGACCCACCTTGAGAACCCAGTGACGTAACAGATAAACTTGTCGCCCGGACGGACATTTTGAGCTGCGGAACGGTGTCGCTCGCGGAATCCCGAGATATTGCATCCGTGCGCCTCGAAGGCCTTGTAGGTTTCGGGGGAGAAAAGGTCAATGTAGTACGCCATGAGCCGATGCCGTAGCATTCTAGCACGGCATGCTCAGCTTGAAACTCGGGTTCGCCGCTTCAATCAGGAAGCGAACAGGCGTTCGTCATAACCCGCGGTCCGCGGCTGGCCCGGCCACAAGTCCGCGGTCCTGTCTGGCTAACTTCCCAGCACGTGCAGTTTCATCAGGTCGTTGTGCCGGGGCGTCCCAAAGGTTGGCCGGCGACGAAAACCACGCGCTGGCCGGGTTGAAGCCAGCCACGCTCGAGCAAGGTCCGGTCCAGACAGGCCAGCATTTCATCCACAGAGCGAAGCATCGGCGCCAGCACGATCCGCACGCCGAACACCGGGGCCAGTTGGCGCGCCAAGGCAGGTTCGGGCGTGAACGCATAGATGGGGACCGGCGGGCGGTGCGCTGCGAGCAGGCGTGCCGTCGAACCGCTGACCGTGAAGACCGCGATGGCCGCCGCTCTTGCATGGCGGGCCGCCGCGATCGCCGAACCCGCCAGAATGAGAGCGTCGGTGGAAGGCGGCGGGGCTTCTCCCGCCGGCCCTTGCTCGCCCAGCGTCTGTTCGGTCTCGGCGGCGATCCGCGCCATCATGCGCACGGCTTCCACAGGGTAGCGGCCTACCGACGTTTCCGCCGATAGCATCACAGCATCGGTGCCGTCGTAAATCGCGTTGGCCACGTCACTGACCTCGGCGCGCGTAGGGTACGGATTCTCGACCATGGACTCGAGCATCTGCGTGGCCGTGATGGCGAACCGGGCCCGCCGCCGCGCCTCGCGAAGGATCCGCTTCTGCGCGTGGGGAACCTTCTCGAGCGCCAGCTCCACGCCCAAGTCGCCGCGAGCCACCATCACGCCGTCCGCCTGTTCCAGGATTTCCTCGAGATGCTCGAGGGCTTCGGGTTTCTCGATCTTGGCGACGATAGGCAGCCGCGCTCCCAGTTCCTCCAGGCGCTGGCGCAACGCGACCACGTCCGAGGCGCGACGCACGAAGGAGAGACTCACCAGATCGGCGCCCGCAGCCACGATCGCACGCAGGTCGGCCAGATCTTTCTCGGTCAAGGCAGGCAGGTTCAGACGCGCCCCTGGCAGGTTGATTCCCTTGCGGTCGGAAATACGTCCGCCGCTGAGGACGCGGCAGCGCACGGTGACGCCGTCCGTGCTTTCCACCCGCAGCGTTACGGCGCCATCGGCCAGCAGGACCGTATCGCCTGGGCGCACATCGCGCGCAAAACCTTCATAGTTGACCGAAGCGACGGCGGCCGAGCCGGCGACGGGCAGCGTCGTCAAAGCGAATTCGGCGCCCGCCTCCAGCGTCACTGCGCCTGCCTCGAAGCTGCCCAGGCGCAGTTTCGGGCCTTGCAAATCGGCCAGGACGCCAGGTCCGATCGCCGGGTCCGGCGAGAGTTCGCGCACTCGCCGGATTCGCGCCACGTGCTCTTCCGCTGTGCCGTGGGCCAGATTGATGCGGAACACGTCCACGCCGGCCTCGATGAGCGCACGAATGGTGGCGGGATCTTCGCTCGCAGGGCCGAGCGTGGCTACGATCTTGGTTTTGCGCACGGCGCTCCTCCGTCTTCAGGGCAGGTACAAGCCGAGTTCTTCGGGCGGCGGGAGGCGCTGCCACAGTTGGTACTGCAGGAGAGCTTCGGTGAACAGGCGAATCCGCCGCGTCCAGAGCAGGGCTTCGTCGTCGTAACGCACCAGAACGTTGTCCAGCCAGTAGGGCCGATTCTCGGCCAGCCACGCGCGCCGCTGGAGATCCCGCAATTCGGTGGCGTAGTCCCTGAGATCCTGTAGCATGCCGTTGGCGCCGTTGATGCGACCGAAGCTGCGAGGCGCGCGGGCCGCCAGAGATTCCCGGTAGATCTCGCCGATGCGGCGCGCGAACTGCACTTTCATTCCCAGATAGTCGAGTCGCTTTGCCGCCAGGCGCAACGCCAGCAAGGTATCTTCGTGACGTCGCGCTTTCGAGCGCTGCGCGTCCAGCTGCTCCAAGGCTTCTTCGGCGGCCAGGCGGATGGCGGACGCCACGGGAGCGATCTTTGCCACCAGCGCAGCGCCGGCGGGCGTGAAGGGATCCAACCAGAACAGCCGATTCGTTGCGTCACCGACTCCGACCGAGCGCAGCAGTTTGTGGACCTCGTCGAGCCGGCGGATCACGCCGGCGAAGGCAGGATCGGCGCAGCGATAGAAAGTCCAGTCGAAGGCGGCGTCGAACTCTTCGCGCGCGGGTTCCTGCGCCTGCCAGGCGGCTGCGGCGGAGTACAGGATCCCGTACCAGTTCTGATTGAGCAGGGCCTCGCCGTCGTCAGCCCAGTGCGTGTTGAACATCCCGAGCGCACCGGCGCGCTTGCCATCCCGCACAAAGGCGGCGATGTTGGCCAGCGCGTTGCTGACGTTCGGGAAGATACGGTTCCAGTTGTTGAGACCGGGGCAGACGAAGAACGCGAAGCCTGCCTTGCGGAACGGCTCGATGTAGGCGGAGAAATCCTCGCGCGGCTCGTAATCCCACGTCATCGCGATCAATTCGTGAGGGAGCTCCGGGATCAGCTCGGCGTGGCTGAGGGCGATATCGCCCCAGAACATGAGCCGGCGGCCCAGGGGGCGCAGCAGTTCGGCCACGCGCTGCAAGTGGCGCACGTACAGGCGCCCGACTCCGATGCGTTCGGCTTCCTCGCGGCTGCGGCCCTGCCCCAGCTCCCAGGTTTCGTCGCTGCCGATGTGGAGGAACTGTCCGGGGAACGTCTCGGCCAGTTGCTGCGCGGCCTGGCAGATCCATTGGTAGGTTTCCTCGGCCGCCGGAGTGATGACAGAGCCGTAGGGGACTTCAGCCAGCGCCGCGTAACGCTCGAATTTCAGCATGTGGTGAAGATGGCCGAAAGTCTGCTGCTGCGGCACAAGTTCGATGTGGTAGCGGCGGGCGTAGCGCGAGAGCTGGCCGATTTGTTGCGCGGTGAACTCGCCGCCTTCCGGCGCCACCAGCCGAGCGTGGCGGTATCGGAAGACGTGCTCCATGTAAAGGCTGAGCATGTTGAGCTTGAACTCGGCAGCGACGCGAATCAGCCTTCGCAACTGCTCGTCGGTCGGGATGGGGCCGCGGCTCACATCCACGGAAAGCGCGCGATAGCGCAGGGCCGGCCAGTCCGCGATGGAAACCGCGGGAATGCGGCCGTCGGGGCCGATGAGCTGGCGCAAGGTCTGCGCGCCATAGAACACGCCGGCCGCGCTGCGCGCCGCGACAAGAACGCCCCGCGGGCTGGAATGCAGCCAGTAGCCTTCCTCATGTTCCAGTGCGCGACGGTCCAGGCCAAGGGCCTGAATCTCGCGATCCAGCGCGGGATCGCCCACGCGCAGCAGCCGGATCGTGGCGCCTTCCGCCCCGGAAAGGACTCCTTCGCGACCGTGCGTTTGCTTGAGTTCTTCGAGGATGGTTTCCGCCGCCAGTCGATCCTCTGCGTTCGCCACCCAGATGCGGATCGGCGAGCGCAACTCGAGCCAGCCTTCGCCGCGGGCCAGAGACCGAGGGGCGGGAACGAGACCGTAAACCTGGCTTCCGGCGAGGCTGCCCGCAATCCAAAGAGCCGCCAGGAGAAGACGCATGGCGAGTATGATAGCGCGCGCCTTGAGGTTACGATTGCCCGGCGGATTCAGCTTCGGGAAGGGAACCCGTGGTGGCCAGGGAGGGAATCGAACCCCCGACGCCAGCCTTTTCAGGGCTGCGCTCTACCAACTGAGCTACCTGGCCCTCGACACTGTATTTTAGCAGAATCCGGCGCCCCCGGTGTCGCTATACTGACAGGGTGCGCGAGTTACGGATTGTGGTCTCCCGGCACTCGGCTTTCTACAGTCCGCTGATCGCCACGGTGGCGGCCGGCTTTCTGGAGCGGGAAGGATTCTCGGCCAGCTATCGTCCCATGGAGCCCGCCGAGCGCGCGCAGGATCTGCTGGCGCAGGAAGAGGCCGACGTGATTCAGTCCGCCGTTTCATCGAGCTGGCTCCTGCCGGAGCGCGGCGAAAAACCGGCGGGTGTGCACTTCGCCCAGATCAATCAACGGGACGGCTTCTTTCTCGTAGGTCGGCAGCGCAGCCCCGCGTTCCACTGGAAAATGCTTGAGGGCCGGACGCTGCTGGCCGATCACGCCGCCCAGCCGCTGGCCATGCTCCGGTACGCCGTGCATCGGCAGGGGACGGACTGGAGCCGGATCCGCGTCGTGGACGCGGGTACGCCAGAGCAAATTGCCGATGCCTTCCACCGCGGCGAAGGGGACTTCGCGCATCTGCAAGGCCCGGCCGCGCAGCAGTTGGAGGAAGAGGGCTGCGGGTGCGTAGTGGCGTCGGTGGGCGAAGCGATGCCGGCCGTAGCGTTCAGCAGCCTGCTCGCCACGCGCGCGTTTCTGGCCACGGAAGCGGCCAGAGCCTTCCTGCGCGCATACTCGAAGGCTCGCCAATGGGTACGGACGACGCCGGCGCAGGAGGTGGCCTCCTGGGTAAAACCGTTTTTCGAAGGCTTTTCTTTGTCGGCTCTGACAACCGCCATTTCCTGCTACCAGAACTTGGGCTGCTGGGAAGGAGGGCTGGCGATTCCGCGTGATCTTTACGAGCAGGCCTTGGAGGTCTTCCTCTACGCGGGCGCGATCACGCGGCGCTGGGCCTACGACGAGGTCGTGGCGCCGCCGGAGGTACCGGAGTGAAGCCCTTGCCGCGGGCTGTCGTTCGTTCCGGGCGGTTGCCGGGTCGCGCGCGAGTTGCTATAGTTGAAGCCGAATCGGAGGGAGTGCTCCGGTTCAAATCGCCGCGGTACCCCGAAAGGGGCCTGCGGGGGCATGGATACGGGAGAGGCTATGGAATCCTACAACAACATCCCTGTGCCTGAGGACGGGCAACCGATTGAGTTTCGCGACGGTAAATTCGTCGTACCCGACCGGCCGATCATTCCCTTCATCGAAGGCGATGGCACCGGACCCGACATTTGGCGGGCGGCGCGCCGTGTCTTCGACGCCGCCGTGGAGAAGGCCTATGGCGGTCGCCGCAAGGTGGTCTGGTACGAAGTCTTTGCCGGTGAAAAGGCTTTCAACCTGTTCAATACGTGGCTGCCGGAGGACACCCTGAAAGCGATTCAGCGCTTCCGCATCGCTATCAAGGGACCGCTGACCACCCCGGTGGGAGGCGGCCATCGCAGCCTCAACGTGGCCCTGCGCCAGTTGCTCGATCTGTACGTCTGCTGGCGCCCGGTACGCTACTACCCCGGTGTTCCTTCCCCCATGAAGCATCCGGAGAAGCTGGACGTGGTCATTTTCCGCGAGAACACCGAGGACGTCTACGCCGGAATCGAGTGGAAGCAGGGCACGCCCGAGGCGCTGAAGGTCATCGAATGGCTCACCAAAGAGATGGGCTGCAAGATCCGGCCCGATTCGGGCATCGGCGTCAAGCCCATCTCGATCACCGGCACCAAGCGCCTGGTTCGTCGTGCCATCCGCTACGCCATCGAGAACAATCGCCGCAGCGTGACCCTGGTCCACAAGGGCAACATCATGAAGTTCACCGAGGGCGCCTTCCGCGACTGGGGTTACGAAGTGGCCCGTGAAGAGTTCGCCGATTATGTGGTCACCGAGGCCGAAGCCGGCGCCAATCCGCCGCCGGGCAAGATCATCATCAAGGATCGCATCGCCGACGCGATGTTCCAGCAGGTGTTGTTGCGCCCTGATGAGTACGACGTGATCGCCACGCCCAATCTCAACGGCGATTACCTTTCGGACGCCTGCGCCGCGCAGGTTGGCGGGTTGGGCATTGCGCCCGGCGCCAACATCGGCGACGAGCACGGCGTCTTCGAGGCTACCCACGGCACCGCCCCCAAGTACGCGGGCCAGGATGTGGTCAATCCTTCCAGCCTCATCCTTAGCGGCTCCATGATGTTCTCGTTCATGGGCTGGAAGGAAGTCAGCAACCTGATCGAACAGGGCATTACCGAAACCATCCGGCAAAAGCGCGTGACCTACGATTTGCACCGGCTGATGGAGGGCGCGACCAAGCTCAAGACCAGCGAGTTCGCGGACGCGATCATCGAAAACATGGACCGGGCGGCCGCGGCGGCCTGACCCCGGCCCATCCAGCAGGGAGGAAACATGCGCAGGAAAGTTACCGTAGTGGGTGCGGGTAATGTGGGCGCCAGTTGCGCGGTGCGCCTGGCGTCCAAGGGACTGGCCGACATCGTGCTGGTGGACGTGCTCGAGGGCGTGCCCACCGGCAAGGCTCTCGATATCTTGCAGTCCTGCCCGATCGAAGGCGTGGACGTCTCCTGTGTGGGAGGCAATGATTACGAGGCTACGGCCAACTCCGACATCGTCATCTTCACCGCCGGCTTTCCCCGCAAACCGGGCATGAGCCGGGACGATCTGTTGTGGGCCAATTACGACATCGTCAAGAGCACCGTCGAGCAGGCGGTCAAATACTCGCCGAACGCCATTCTCATCGTGGTCACCAATCCTCTGGACGCCATGTGCCACGTGGCCTACAAGGTCAGCGGCTTCCCCAAGAACCGCGTCATGGGCATGGCCGGGATCCTGGACACCACGCGCTTCCGCACTTTCGTGGCCCAGGAGCTGAACGTGTCCATGAAGGACGTGACGGCCCTGGTCCTGGGAGGCCACGGCGACACCATGGTTCCCCTGGTGCGGTACTCCAGCGTGGGCGGCATCCCGCTCACCGATCTGCTGGATCAGGAAACCCTGGACCGCATCGTCAAGCGCACGCGTGACGGCGGTGCCGAGATCGTGCGCTACCTGAAGACCGGCAGCGCCTACTACGCACCTTCGGCCGCTACGGTCGAGATGGTGGACGCCATTCTGAACGACCGCAAGCGCGTGTTGCCGTGCTCGGCGTATCTGGAAGGCGAATACGGCATCCACGGGCTGTTCGTCGGCGTCCCCGTAAAGCTCGGTGCACAAGGCGTGGAGAAGATCTACGAGCTGAAACTGACCGAAGAGGAGCTGGCAGCGCTTCACAAGAGCGCGGCGGCGGTGCGCGAGCTGGTGGAAGTCATGCGACCCAAGCTCGAGGCCGCGGCCACCGCTTGATCTGCAAGGGACCCTGAGCGGGCGGGCCCGACCGGGGCCCGCCCACACCCATGCGCTTTTCCTCGCGACTTCCCTGGACCGCCGCCGTCAACCGCATCTGGCAGGCGCTCGAGGACCGAAGAAAGGCGGGCCTGCCCCTTCTGGACCTGACCCAGTCCAATCCGACGCGTGCAGGCTTCCTGTACCCGGATGCCGTGCGCGCCGCGCTGGCCGATCCACGCGTGCTCACCTACGATCCGGTTCCTACAGGATCGCGCGAGGCGCGCGAGGCCGTGGCCCGCTGGTATCTGGAACGCGGCTACCATGTGGAACCTGACCAGGTCGTATTGGCCTCCGGCACCAGCGAGGCGTATGCCTGGCTTTTCAAGTTACTCTGCGATCCGGGCGACGAAATTCTGGCGCCCCGGCCTTCTTACCCTTTGTTCGATTTTCTGGCCGGGCTGGAGGCGGTCCGCATTCGCCATTACAGCCTTCGGTATGACAGTCGCTGGTCGGTGGATTGGGAAACGCTGATGGAAGCCGCAGGCCCGCGGGCGCGCGCTGTGGTAGTAGTACAGCCCAACAATCCCACCGGTTCTTTTCTTTCCCCGGAAGAAGCGGAGCGTCTGGCCGAGTTTTGCGTGGGACGCGAACTGGCAATTATTTCCGATGAAGTTTTTGCCGATTATCCGCTGGAAGCAGTTTCTGTTCCTTCGCTTTGCATTCAGGACCGCGCGCCTTGTTTCGTGCTGGGAGGGCTCTCCAAGGCGGCCGGACTTCCGCAGATGAAGCTTTCGTGGATCGTGCTGGCCGGCCCTGCGACCTGGCGCGCGGAGGCCTTGAGACGTCTCGAGCTGATCGCCGACACGTACCTTTCCGTAGGCACGCCGGTGCAGTGCGCCTTGCCCGCGTTGCTCGACGCCGGCAAGTCCCTGCGCGATCAGATTCACCGGCGGGTTAGGGAGAACTATCACTGGCTCAGATCCCTCTGCGGGGAGAATTCTGCGGTGACCGTGCTGCGCGCCGAGGCAGGCTGGTACGCCATCTTGCGCGTGCCGCGCGTGCGCAGCGAGGAGCAGTGGTGTTTGGAGCTGTTGGACCGCGGCGTCTTTGTCCAGCCCGGCTACTTTTACGACTTCACGGGAGAAGCCTACCTGGTAGTGAGTTTGCTGACGCCTCCGGAAGAGTTGGCCCAGGGCCTGGAGCGGTTGCTGGATCTGGCCGCTGCCTGAGTCAGGCTTTGCGCGGCGGCGCCGCCAGAAAGACCCGGCGGATCGCCTGCCACGCCGGTTTGCGCTGGAAATCGCGATCCAGAGGCAGAACACGCACGGGAGTCCCGCTGGGTCGGCGCTGACGGCCTGCCAGCCAGGTGTATTTGTCGGTCAATCCCCATGTGAGGACGGCTTTCACGGCGAGTTCCTGGAGCGCGGCCGTCAAGTAAGTCTCATAAACCCGGGCTATCGCTTCGTCGCGTTCGGCAATATCGTCGGGCAGCTCGCGGTCGGCTACGTCCAGCTCGGTAATGTAAATCTCCAGACCGAGCGAAGCTACTTCGCGGAAGAAAGCCTGCAAGATATCTTCCTTGAAGTTGCGGAAGGCGGCCCAGTCCAGGTGGGCTTGCATGCCGAAAGCGTGAATGGGAACGTCGCGCTCTTTCAGGCTGCGCAGAAGGCGGAGCACGGCGCGGCGCTTGGCTTCCTGCTCGGGCGTATCGTAGTCGAGCCCGTAATCGTTGTAAGTGAGCCTGGCGTCCGGATCGGCGCTATGCGCCATGCGGAAGGCAAGCTCGATATAGCCGGGTCCCAGCAACTCCAGCCAGGGCGTGACGCGCAGCCCGTCTTCGCGGCCGTCGCGCGGGTGAACGGCCTCGTTGACCACGTCCCAGGAGTGCATCCGGCCGCGATATCTGCCCGCCACGGTCAGGATATGTTCCTCCAGATACTTTTTCGCGTTCCCGGCGTTGACCTCAGTTTTGAACCACGGCCACATCTGTGTGTGCCAGACCAGAGTGTGTCCGCGCATTCGCATGTTGTGTTGCCGGCAGAAGTCAGCCATGAAGTCGGCAGGCTCGAACCGGAAAACGCCGGGAGAAGGCTGGACGGGGCCCATTTTGAGCACGTTTTCCGGCACCAGGATGTTGCACTCGCGGGCAAAGGCGGCCGCGTAGTCGGCATCGTCGCGGAGCGCCGGCCAGGCAGCGGCGGCGCCATAGAGGAGGCCGGCCTTGGCGGCGTACTCCCTGAGGCCGGGCTCCTGCCTGGTCTGGGCGAGTACGGAAAGGCAGGGCCAGGCGGCGGCTTGGAGAACCATTCGGCGGGTCGGGCGTACCATCTCCCCCAGAATACAGCGAACCACCCGAGGACACCGTGGGGAGGGACGGTGGGCAGCGCGTGCCCCATGCTTGCCGGGTGCAAAGGTCTCCGGACCGACCACCCCGCCGGAGCCGGGCGGCAGCCCTTCTGCCGGCGTTCTGATATAATCGGGACGGATGATTATTGCCCCTCCGCTCTCGCGGATGGCGACGATCCCGCACCTTGCTGGGGAATCCCGTGCTTGAAGCTCCGGGCGCGGTCTGCCGCTCCATTCTCCGGTTCAGGTGCTGGCGCTGCCTCCGGGCGGAAGGTTACCCATGGGAGGAACAAAAGCGTCACGCAGGATGAAAGTTTCCGTTCAGATCACCCGCGGAATCGAGCCGCTGTTCGGCACGCGGGATGAGAACATCCGCTTGCTGGAATCCAGTCTGAACGTCACGACCCAGCTTGTGGACGACAGCCTGGAAATCGAGGGCGAAGCCGAGGCGGTGAGCCGTGCCGAGGAAATCCTGCAAGATTACATTTCTTTGGTGCAGGAAGGGCACGTCTTCACCAACGGCGACCTGAACAGTTACCTGCGCGTAGTTACCGAGGATCCGGCGGTAACGTTGCGCAACCTCGTACTGAGCGGGCGCCAGCGCAACTTCGGCAAGAAAGTCGTCGTTCCCAAGACCATCAACCAGCGGCGGTACATGGAAGCCATCGAGCGCAACGATCTGGTATTCGGTATCGGCCCCGCGGGCACCGGGAAGACCTACCTGGCGGTGGCCATGGCGCTGTCCGCCCTGCTCAGCAAGAAGATGAGCCGCATCATTCTCACCCGGCCCGCGGTAGAGGCCGGCGAAAAGCTCGGCTTCCTTCCGGGCACGCTCCAGGAAAAGGTGGATCCCTATTTGCGGCCCCTTTACGACGCGCTCTACGACATGCTCGATGTGGAGAAGGTCGAGAAGCTGATCGAGCGCTCGGTGATCGAGATCGCGCCCATTGCTTTCATGCGGGGCCGCACGCTCAACGACAGCTTCATCATCGTGGACGAGGCGCAGAACTCGACCCCCGAACAGATGAAGATGATCCTCACGCGCCAGGGCTTCAACGCCAAGATGGTGGTCACCGGGGACGTGACCCAGATTGACCTGCCGCCCGGCAAGAAGAGCGGCCTGTTGAACGCCGAAGAAGTGCTGCGCGGCGTCGAGGGCATCAGCTTCATCTACTTTGACGAGCGCGACGTGGTGCGTCACAGCCTGGTCCAGCGCATTGTCAAGGCGTACGAACGCTACGAGCAAGCGCAACAGGAGCGGCAACTATCCCTGCGCTGGAACGAGGCTTCCTCCGAATCGTCCCGGGCCTGAGAGGCCCTTGGTATGAGCGATCCCGACAGTATCGTCATCTTCCGCCGCGCGCCGCGAAACCTGCAACGGGCGGCGGTGGAGGCTTTCGCCGAGCGACTCAGGCGCGAGGTTGCTCGCGGCGCCATCTTCTCCTGCCTGCTGACCACTGACGCCGAGCTGCGCCGGCTCAATCGGCGCTTCCTGGGCAAGGATCGGCCTACCGACGTGCTCTCATTCCCGGCGCCGCCCCCTCTGCCCGGCGAGCGCCGCAGCCCGCGTTTTCTGGGCGAAATCGCCATCTCGGTGGAGCGCGCCAGCCGGCAAGCGCGGCGTTTCGGGCACTCCCTGGAACAGGAAATCGGCATCCTCATGTTGCACGGCCTGCTGCATCTGAAAGGGATGGATCACACCTGCGACGGCGGGCGCATGGCGCGCGCTGAGATCCGCTGGCGCAGACGGCTGGGGCTGCCGGCCAGCCTCACGGAACGAGCGGGAGCCTGAACATGGCGTGGGTTTTGGCCATCATCCTGCTCGCCCTCCTGCTGGCGATCGTCAGCTTCGTGCAGCTCCTGTATCTGGAGTCCTTGCGCCTGCGCGCCCGGGAACGCCCGGCGCTGGAACATTTCAAGGATCATTTGTCCGATCGGCTGGGCATGGACCCGGAACGCGGTGTGCTCACCTGGTCTCTGATCAAGCACGCCTCTCTGGTCACACTCGGCGCGCTTTGTGTGGGTGCGAGCCTGGGGGAAGCGGGCGTGAACGCGGGCGAGGTCGCTGCCGGCCTGCTCACCGGTTTGGCAGTCATGCTGGTCTCCGCCTACGCAACTCCGCACCTGCTTTATCGCCGCTCACGCGGCCGCTGGCTGGAACCGTTGCTGCCCGGCCTCCGGATTGTCGCCCTCGCCGTGCGCCCAGTGGTGGCGGTCTTCGAGTTCTTTGAATCCGTCGTCGAGATCGGCGACCAGCCCGCCGAGACCCCGCAACCCGCGGGCGGCGGCAACGATATCGAGGTGCTCCTGGAGGCTGGAACCGAAGAAGGCCTGATCGAGGAAAGCGATCACGAGCTCATCCAGTCCGTGGTGGCCTTCGGCGACAAGACGGTCCGCGAGGTGATGACCCCGCGGCCCATGATCGTCGCCATCCAGGCCGACAAGACGCTGGAGGATCTGCGTGAGCTGGTGATCAGCGAGCAGTACTCGCGGATTCCCGTCTATGAATCCTCCATAGACGACATCATCGGTTTCGTACACGTACGCGACATGTTCGAAATGGACGAGACCGAGCGGCGTAATCGGAAGGTGCGCGAGCTGGTGCGGCCCCTGCGCTTCGTGCCCGAAACCAAGCCGGTAAGCGCCTTGCTGCGCGAGATGCAACAGGACCGGGCGCACATGGCGATCGTGGTGGATGAATACGGCAACACGGCCGGGCTGGTGACCCTGGAGGACCTGGTCGAGGAAGTCTTCGGCGAGATTCGCGACGAGCACGAGCCGGGCCTGGACGCCACGCCGGACGGTCAGGGCGGCTATATCGTTTCCGGTAATCTGAACGTGGACCGTCTGGAGGAGCTGCTCGACTTCCGGCCTCAGCCTCCGCCCGAGTCCACTACGGTGGGCGGGCTGGTCACGGAATGGTTGGGGCGCGTCCCGGCGCCTGGCGAAAAGGTGCAGCGCAACGGTATCCTGATCGAAGTGCTGGCCAGCAATCACCTGCGCGTCGAGCAGGTCCGGGTTTCCCGTGCGCCCGGCGAGAACACGAACGGCCAGCCATCGGCTTGGCAAGACTCATGAGCGAGCCAGAGACCACTGCTCAAAACCAAACTTCCCAGGAGACCGCGGCTCAACAGGAAACATCGCAGGACCGGTTCCGTTCCGGCTTCGTTTCCATTCTCGGCCGCCCCAATGTAGGCAAGTCCACGCTGCTCAATGCGCTGACCCGGGCGCGGCTGGCCATCGTCACCGACAAGCCGCAGACCACGCGCACCCTGATCCAGGGCGTGCTCACGCTGCCCAATGCGCAAATCGTCTTTCTGGATACGCCCGGCATCCACAAGCCGGACTCCGTCTTCAACCAGCGCATGATGGAAACCGTGCGCGCCGCCCTGGAGGAGCGCGACCTGCTCCTTTACCTGGTGGATGCCACCGCTCCGGTCACGGACGAGGAGCGCGAGGCCATCCACATGGTGCTCGCCACAGGGACTCCCACCTTCCTGGTGATCAACAAGATTGACCGGGTGCGCGACAAAAGCAAACTGTTGCCCCTGATTGACGAGTACCGCAAGGTGGGCGACTTCGCCGAATACATTCCCATCTCGGCCTTGCAGGGCGATGGCCTGGATATCCTGCAAAACGCCATCGTTCAGCGTCTGCCTGAGGGACCCGCATACTTCCCGCCCGATTACCTCACGGACCAGCCCGAGCGATTTCTCGCCGCCGAGCTGATCCGCGAAAAAATCATGCACCTGACGCGCCAGGAGGTGCCCCACGCCGTAGCCGTGGTGGTGGACCGCTGGGAGGAAACGCCCGAGCTGCTGCACATCTACGCCACCATCTACGTGGAGAAGGAGGGCCAGAAGGCGATCGTCATTGGCGCCGGCGGCCAGATGCTCAAGAAGGTGGGCACTGCCGCCCGGCAGGAAATGGAAGCGCTTTTCGGGCGCAAAATCTTCCTCGAGCTGTACGTCAAAGTGCGGAAACGCTGGCGCGAAGATCCCCGTTTTCTGGCGGAGCTGGACTGGCGGTCGGCGCTCGGCAAATTCCGTGATTGAGGGGGTCTCTCCCGCTGCTTTCCGACTTATGATAGGGGGCGGAGGGGGCCCTATGGGCGCTCGGTGGTTTTGCTACCCCGATGCGCGCCAGGCCGCGGAAGCCTGCGCCCATCACATCGTGGCCCGCCTGGAGGACGCCCTGGCGGGTCGCTCCTTCGCGACGCTCGCGCTTTCCGGGGGCGAGGAGGCGCCCCTGCTCCTGGAGGCTCTCGCTCGAACCCCTTTCCCCTGGCGCCAGGTCCACCTGTTCTGGGTGGAAGAGCGACCGAAGCCCGGCCCGGACCGCGCCGAACTGTACAAAATGGCGCTGGAATGTTTTATCGGACCGGCTCGCATCCCGTTGCGGAACGTTCACCGCATCCCTGCCGAGCTGACGCCGGACGCTGCCGCAGACCGCTACGGTCAGGAGCTCGCGGAATTTTTCCGCCTCGAATCTGGCCAGATGCCGCGCTTCGATGTGGTCCACCGCAACCTGGGAGCGGATGGCCACACCGCGGGCCTGTTCCCCGGCGATCCCCTGGTGGATGATCGCCAGGGCATCGCCGCCGCCGTGTACCTGGAAAATCCCGCCCAGTGGCGCATCACGCTGCTGCCCGGGGTGCTGCTGGCCGCCGGCCACAGCGTCTTTCTGGTCACGGGCGCCGAGAAAGCCGAAGCCGTCCGCGCCGTCTTCTGCGATCGCTACGACCCGCGGCGGTTGCCCGCACAACTGGACTGCCATCACGGACGCAGCGTCTGCTGGTTCCTCGACGAAGCCGCCGCGCGCCTGCTCCGTTGATCCCTGGCTTGTGGTATTGTTCAAGCCGGGAGAGATACCATGACTTCGCGTCGCGTTTTTCTGGGAGCCGCCACCGCGCTTTCGGCTGCGCGCGTTGTTGGGGCGGCGGATCGCATCCGTCTCGGCATCATCGGCACGGGCAGTCGCGGCCAGTATCTGATGAAGGTGGCCAATCAGATCGGCGGCATTCAGTGGGTCGCCGTCTGTGACGCCTGGGACGTGCGCCGGAATCAGGCGGCGCAAATCGCGGGCGGGGGCGTGGCCTCCTACGGAGATTACCGCCGCCTGCTCGACCACAAGGACATTGACGGCGTCATCGTGGCCACCTTCGATCATCTCCACGCCCAGATCACAGCCGACGCCTGCCGTGCAGGCAAGGACGTCTTCGTGGAGAAGCCCATGACTTCGCTGCCCATGCAAGGCCACGATGTGGTGCGCGCCGCCCGCGAGCACAAGCGCATCGTGCAGGTTGGCACGCAGCAGCGTTCCATGGCCCACTTCATCGAGGCCAAGGAGCGTTTCTTCGACAGCGGCCTGATCGGCCGCGTCAACATGGTGCGCACGGTGTGGAACGGCAATCGCGGCTACCTGACGCCAGTTCCGCCGGGTATGGAGCGCAAGCCGGAAGGGCTGGATTGGGATGCGTGCCTGGGCTGGCTGCCCAAGATACCCTGGGATCCCAAACGGTACTTTAATCGCTTCGCCTATTGGGACTTCTCCACCGGGGGCCAGACCGGTGGCCTGTTCGTCCACATGATTGACGTGGTGCACTGGTTCCTCAACATTCGCCGGCCCCTGGCGGCCGTGGCGCTCGGTGGCATCTACCGTTACGACGACGGGCGTGACACCCCGGACAACATCAACGCCATCCTCGAATACCCTGAGAAACTCACGGTCACCTTCGAAGCCACGCTCACGGACCTGATTCCCAAGAATTCCACCGACATCGTCTTCTTCGGCTCGGGCGGCCGGCTTTCCATCTTCCGTCGCGGGTACGAATTCTTGCCTGCGGAATCCAACGCCAACCTGGGCGAAATTCGCGCGCCTGGTTCCCCTGAGACCAGCCACATGGCCAACTGGCTGGAGTGCATGCGGACGCGCAAGCGCCCCAACTGCGACGAGGTGGAGGGTCATTACTCATCGGTCGCCTGCCACCTCGTCAACATCGCCTACCGCGAGAAACGTCGCGCCCTGTGGCAACCGGAGTGGGATCTCTGAAAGAGGGCGGGCCGGTTGCGAATCGCTGCGGCGAATCGCCGCACCGGGCGGCTATACTGAGAACAAGGGCTGCCATGAAACGCTACGGCAAGTTTGCCGCGCTCATCACGGTTTTGCTGGGCACGCTGACATGGCTCGCGGTCAGCGGCGTCAGCGAAGCCAAAACGTACTACAAGACCGTAGCCGAGCTCAATCAGATGGGGCAGGCGGCGCTGGGCAAGCGACTGCGTGTTGCCGGCGATGTCGAACAGGGCTCAATTCGCCGCACGGGCGCCGAAGTCCACTTCGTGCTGCGCCAGAACGACCTTCGCCTTCCTGTAGTCTATCGCGGCAGTGAGCCTCTGCCCGATACCTTCCGCGATGGGGCGCAGGCGGTGGCGGACGGCAGAATGGGCCGGGACGGCGTCTTTCAAGCTTCGCGCATCCAGGCCAAGTGCGCCTCCAAGTACGAGGCCAAACCCGGCGGGCGCACGGCCGCAGGCGCCGCGCCATTGAACAAAGCCGGCTTCTGAGGATCGAGCCATGGAGAATCTTGGCGCCCTGGCCCTGCTGCTCGCCTTTTGTCTTTCTGCCTACGCTGTGGTGGCCGCTGCCGTCGGCGGCTGGCGGCAAAAGTCTTACCTGGTAGCCAGCGCCGAGCGCTCCGTCTTCGCCATCTGGCTCCTGTTGACGTTCGCTTCCGCCCTGCTGGTGACCGCGCTCGTGACGGGCGATTTTCGACTCGCCTACGTGGCCGCGCACACCAACCAGGCCATGCCCGTCCTCTACAAGTTCGCCGCCTGGTGGGGAGGACAGGAAGGGTCACTTTTGTTTTGGTCCTGGCTGCTGGCCACTTATGCCGTGATCGTCGTCTGGAAGCACAGGCGTCGTAAGCGTTTGCTCATGCCGTATGTCACCGCGGTTTTGATGGCCACGCAGTGCTTTTTCCTGATCCTCAATGCCTTCGTGGCCAGTCCCTTCCGCGTGCTGGCCGTGGGCCGTTCCGTCACCGCCGTGCCCGACGGCAACGGTCTGAACCCGCTGTTGCAGTACTGGGCCATGGCCGCTCACCCGCCCACGCTCTATCTGGGCTACGTTGGCTTCACTGTGCCTTACGCGTTCGCCATGGCCTCGCTCATCACGCGAGCTCCGGGTGAAAGCTGGATCTACACCACGCGGCGCTGGGCCCTGATCACCTGGCTGTTCCAGAGCATCGGCATCCTGCTGGGAGCGGGCTGGGCCTATGCCGTGCTCGGCTGGGGCGGCTACTGGGCCTGGGATCCGGTGGAGAACGCGTCGCTGCTGCCCTGGCTGACGGCCACCGCCTTCCTGCACTCGGTGATGATGCAGGAAAAGAAGGGCATGATGAAGGTCTGGAACGTGTCGCTGGTTTCGGCCACGTTCCTGCTTAGCATTCTCGGCACGTTCCTGACGCGCTCGGGCGTGGTCAGCTCGGTTCACGCTTTCGCACAATCGCCGATCGGCGCATGGTTCGCCGGATTCCTCGGACTGGCCTTGGGCGCCACGGTTCTGCTGATCGTCAGCCGACTGGATTACCTGCGCAGCAAGGCGCATCTGGAAAGCGTGATCTCGCGCGAGTCGGGCTTCCTCTTCAACAATCTGGTCTTCGTGGCGGCCTGCTTTGCCGTGCTCTGGGGCACGCTGTTCCCTCTGCTTTCCGAGGCCGTGACCGGTGAGAAGATCAGCGTGGACGCGCCGTTTTTCAACCGCATCAACGTGCCGCTGGGATTGCTGTTGCTGTTGTTGACCGGCGTGGGCCCGTTGCTGGCCTGGCGGCGCACTTCGACCGAGAGTCTGAAACGCAACTTCCTGCGTCCGGCGCTCGGCGGCCTGGCCTTGATGGTGATCCTGGCGGTCGCGGGAGTGCGTCATCCGTACGCGCTCATCGCCTTCGGACTTGCGCTTTTCGTGGCGTGGACGATCGTCGCCGAGTTCTACCGCGGCGCGCGGGCCATCCGCGCCCGCAGCGGCATGAACCCGCTGGCCGCCGTCGTCGAACTTACCCTGCGGAACACGCGGCGCTATGGCGGCTATCTGGTGCACATGGGCGTCGTGCTTATGTTCGTGGGATTCGCCGGCTCGGCGTTCAACCGTCATGTCACGCACGAGCTGGCGGTGGGTGAAAAGGGCGAGATCGGAAGTTACCAGTTGCGCCTGGCCGACTTGCGCGAGGGAGAAAACGAGAATTATTCGTGGGATCATGCCGTGGTGGAAGTGTTCCGGAACGGCAGCAAGATCGCCACGCTGGAACCTGAGCGACGATTCTACAAGGCCAGTCGCCAGCCCACTTCGGAAGTGGCCATACGCCGCCGCCTGCACGAAGACCTGTACTTGAACTTCGCGGGGCTGAGCGAAGACAACCGCCGGGCGGTGATCCAGGCTTACGTCTTCCCGCTGGTTTCCTGGATCTGGATCGGTTTCGCGGTGCTGGTTTTCGGCGGGCTCGTTTGTCTGCTTCCGGGCAAGGCCAAAGACGCCGGGCGTCGTGCGGCGGCGCAGGTGGAAGCGTTGGAGGAATATGCTTCCGTGCCCTGAGCACCGGAGCCGTGTTTGCAGGCCATGCTGACCGTGTCCGCTGTGGTGCTGAGTGTGGGTGTCCTGCTCTACGCGCTTCTGGTGCGCGAAGCCGAGCAGCTTCCCGACGAGCCGGACTCCCCGTTGCAGCGCCTCGAGGAGCGCAGGGCCACGATTTACGACAGCCTGCGCGACCTGGCTTTTGACTTTCGCACCGGCAAGCTTTCCGAGAGCGATTACCAGCTCACCAAGCGCGAACTTCAGCAGGAGCTGGCCGCCGTCAATGCGGAACTGGCGCGACTGAAGGGCGAGACTGCCGGCGCTCCCGCGATTCCGCCGGTTGCGGCCGTGGCGGAAGCGGATCGGGCGCCCGCCTCACGCTGCCCCCATTGCGGCGCAGAGTTTCCGCAGCCCATGAAGTTTTGCGGCGAGTGCGGCAAGTCCTTGAGCGGGAGCGTGAAATGAAGCGACTTTTTGTGGCGCTACTGATGGCGGGCGCGGCCGGCGCTGCGGTCCGCGGCGTCGTGATGAATCGTACGACGGACAAGCCTGCGGCCGGCATCGCGGTCACCCTCATGAGCATGAGCGTTGCAGGCATGCAACCGGTGGAGACGGTGACCACGGACGCCCAGGGCCGCTTTGTCTTCACCCAAGCGCCGGAAGCCGTACACTACCTCATCGAGGCGCAACTGGACGGCGTCACCTACAACCGCATGGTCGCGCCGGGTGAAGCCGTGGGTGAGGTGGAACTGGCGGTCTATCACGCCACGGACCGTCCCGAGCCGCGTCCCGAACAGCGCATCGTTTTCCTCGAGCCTGCCGCCGATGCCTTGCGCGTCAACGAGACGTGGCTTTATCGCAACGACGGCAAGCGCACGCTGTACGCTCCCGGCGCCGCAACGCTGCGGTTCTTCGTGCCGGAGGCCGCGGGCAATGAAGTGACCGTCATGGTCACGGCTCCCGGCGGCATGCCGGTTCCGCGCCGCGCCGAGCGCGAACCGCGCGGCGGCTTCTATCGTCTGGCGTTTCCCGTCAAACCGGGTGAAACGCGCTTCGATGTGAGTTACACGCTGCCGGCGGCATCCGGTTTCACCACGCGTATGCCGTATCCGCAGACGCCGACGCGCCTGGTGGTCCCTGCCGGGGTGACGCTGCGAGGTGAGGGCGTGGAAGCCGTGGGTCCGGATCCCACCGGGCGCGCCATGATTTACGAAATCCGCGGGCGCAGGGAATTCGCCGTCGAGATCGAGGGGCGCGGCATTCTGGCCGAGTTGAGCGAAGAAGCTGGACCTTCGCTCGAGCAAATTCCGCCGGCCATCTATGACCGGCTGGCATGGATCCTGGCGCCCGCCGCAGCCGCGTTGCTCCTCGGATTCTGGCTGCTGTATCGCACCAGCCCCGCGACCAAATCCCCCGCCCGCTCCCCGCGCCGATGAACGCTCTCGAACTGGATCAGGTCTGGAAGTTCTACGGTGATTTTCCTGCCCTTCGCCAGATCAGCTTCGAGCTGCCCGAGGGCGTCTGCCTCGCGCTGCTGGGACGCAACGGCGCCGGCAAGACCACGTTGCTTCGCATCCTCTCGGGACTGATGCGGCCCGGTCGCGGTTCGGTCCGCGTGCTCGGCGCCGATCCGCGGGATACGATGGCGCGGGCGCGCATCGGGGTTTTGGGACACGGGCTGGCTCTGTATGACGAACTGTCGGCGCTGGAGAACCTCACGTTGTTCGCGCGCCTCTACGGGTTGAAGGATCCGCGCGGCGCGGCGGGGCAGTGGGTGGAGCGGGTGGGGCTGGCCGCCTCGGCCTCCAGCCTGGTGCGCGAGTTTTCGCGTGGCATGCGACAGCGGCTGGCCGTGGCCCGCGCCTTCCTGCATGAGCCGGAGCTGCTGCTATTGGATGAGCCGTTCACGGCGCTGGATGACCGCGCGGTGACTACGCTCCAGGACCTGCTTCGCGACGCCGTGCGCCAGGGCCGCACCGTCGTGCTTTCCACGCATCAGTTGCGCGAGGCGCTGGAGCTGGCCACGCACGTCGCATTGCTGGTGCGCGGCCGGCTGGCATACTACGGCACGCGCACGAACGAAATGCTGGAGGATCCGGCCTGGCTCTATCGCCGCTACGGGGAGGCAGCATGAAGGCGGCGGGTACGCAGGCGGAAACGGCCCCTCGCACAACGGCGCGGGCGCAACCCGGATTTCTCGGCGGCGCTGTGGCGATCGCAGCCAAGGACCTGCGCTCTGAACTGCGCACCAAGGAAGCGCTCAATGCGTCGCTCGCCTTTTCCGTGGTGATCCTGCTGCTTTTCAGCTTCGCTTTCGATCCCACGGCGGAAGAAACGCGAGCGCTGGCGGGCGGCTTGCTGTGGCTGGTCTTCGCTTTCGCGGGTGCCTTGATTCTCACTCGCAGCTTCGCCCGCGAGCTGCCCAACGATTGTCTGGATGCGCTGATCGCGGCGCCGATCTCCGCCCCGGCGCTCTATCTGGGAAAGGCGGTGGCGAACTGGTTGCTGCTGATGGCGGTGGAGCTGGTCAGCCTCGTGGTTTTCGGCATTTTCTATAACGCGCCGTGGACTCGGCGGTTCTGGCCGCTGGTAGGCGTCATCGCGCTGGGAACCTGGGCGCTGACGGTAGTGGGGACGCTGTTCAGTGCGCTCACCGTGAACCTGCGACTGCGCGAGCTGATGTTGCCGCTGCTGGTCTATCCCGTGCTGATCCCGGCGCTGCTGGCGGCGGTGCAGCTCAGCGGTCCCCTTGCTCTGGGTGAGCCGCTGGCCTCGGATATGATGGTCTGGCTTCGCCTGCTGGCCGGTTTCGATCTGATCTTCACGGCCCTGGCTCTGACGCTGGCGGAGACCGCGCTGGTGGGCTGAGGGAGTTCGGTCCTATGCGGGAGAAAATGCTGATCGCATTTTGCATCGTGGCGGCCATCCTGCTCGCCTACAACCTCTACGTGATGTTGCTCGTGCTGCCGGACGAGGTTTCGCAAGGCCCCATTTTCCGGATCATCTTTTTCCACGTGCCCTCTGCGTGGACTGCGTTCCTCGGCTTTCTGGCTGCCGCGGTGGCAAGCGTGCTGTACTTGGTGCGCAAGGACTTGCGCTACGACGCCTTCGCCGTGGCGGTCACCGAAGTCGGCCTGGCCTTTGCCGCGGTGACGCTGGTCACGGGAATGATCTGGGCCCGCATCATCTGGGGCATCTGGTGGACGTGGGATCCGCGGCTGACCTCGATGCTGGTCTGCTGGCTGCTGTACGCCGGCTATCTGATGCTGCGGCATGCGGTGGAGGAACCCACGCAGCGCGCTCGCATCGCCGCCGTGTTCTCGATCTTCGCCAGTGTGGACGTGCCCATCGTGTTCTTTTCCATCCGCTGGTGGCGGACGCAGCACCCGCAGCCGGTGGTCTGGGGCGGCTCCATGGACCCGGCTTACTGGAACACGCTTTTTTTGAACTGGATTCCGCTGCTGCTGTTGGGCGCCGCGATGGCGGGGATCCGTTTGCGCCAGGAGCGGCGTCAGCGCGAACTGGAGGCCCTGCGGCGCATGGCGCACGCGCTTTGAGCGAGACGGGTATGGACGAACGGAACTTCCTGTATATGTTTTATGGTTTCCTCGCGGCGTGGCTGATCCTGGCCGTTTACGTGGTGGCGCTCGCGGGTCGGGAGCGCCGCTTGCAGCGCGAGATGGAAAACCTCCGTCGTATGATCGAGGAAAAACAAAAGGAGGCCTCATGAAGCGCAGGGATTGGTTGCGCGGAACGGTGGGCGGGTTGGGCGCCGCTCTTTCCGCCCGGCAGCTCGCCGCCCAGGAGCGTGTGGAACGGGCCACCCGCGGCATGCCTTCGCCACGCATCCGCGACGTGCAGGTGATCGCCACCGCGCCGGCCGGTTTACGGCTCGTAGTGGTCAAGATCCTGACCGACCAGGACGGTCTTTACGGTTACGGTTGCGGCACCTTCACCCAGCGCGCCGACCTGGTGGTGGTGGCAGTCGAGAAATATCTCAAGCCCTTCCTGCTCGGCAAACCGGCGGATCGCATCGAGGACACGTGGCATGCCTGTTACAACTCTTCCTACTGGCGCAACGGCCCCGTGCTCAACAACGCTCTCAGCGGAGTGGACATGGCCCTGTGGGACATCAAAGGCCGCCAGGCCGGAATGCCCGTCTACCAGCTTCTCGGCGGCAAGTGCCGCGAGGCGGTGGATTGTTACGCGCACGCATCCGGCCCCGACATTCCGCAGGTCATCGAAAACGCGCGCAAGCTCATGGCGCAGGGCTTCCGCCACATCCGCGTGCAGGTGGGTATCCCGGGCATGGCGGCTTATGGCGCCGGCCGCGGCGAAGCGCGCGTGGAGGCGCTTCATTCCGGTCCCGTCTTCGAGCCCGCGGTGTACATCCGCCGCACGTTGAAGCTGCTGGAGGAATGCCGCAAGCAGTTGGGCGACGAGATCGAGTTGCTGCACGACGTGCACGAGCGCATCTCGCCCACCCAGGCCTTGCAATTCGCCAAGGATTGCGAACGATTCCGTTTGTTCTTCCTCGAGGATCCCGTCTCGCCCGAGGATATTGGCTGGTTCCGCCTGCTGCGCCAGCAGTGCGCCACGCCGATCGCCATGGGCGAGCTCTTCAACAGCCCGCACGAGTGGACGCCGCTCATCGCCGATCGGCTGATTGATTACATCCGCGTGCACGTCTCGCAAGCCGGCGGCCTGACGCCCTGCCGCAAGATGGCTGCCCACGCCGAGATCTACGGCGTCAAGACAGCCTGGCACGGACCGGGCGACGTTTCGCCCATCGGCCACGCCTGCAACATCGCGCTCGATCTGGCCTGCTGGAATTTCGGCATCCAGGAGTACACGCCGTTCAACGAGCGCGTGCGTGAGGTCTTCCACGGCTGCCCGGAAATGAAAAACGGCTATCTCTACGCCAACGAGGCGCCCGGATGGGGCATCGAGGTGGATGAAAAAGCGGCCGCCAGGTATCCGTTCGGAAGCTTCGAGTCAGGCGAGCGCAAACGGCTCAACGGCGGCTGGGGCGAGGTCCGCCGGCGTGACGGCACCATCATCAAGCAGTAAGGGATCGCGCGCGGCTTCGCTCGCGATCGGCGAGCGCATCCTTCGCGCCGCGCGCGACCTGTTTCTGGAGCGCGGCTACGAGGGCGCCTCGGTCCGGGCCATCGCGCGGCGGGCGCGATGTTCGCCCGGCATGATCTACCATCTCTACGGCAGCAAAGAGGAGCTGCTCGCCCAACTGGTCAGCCAGACGCTAGGCAAGTTGGAAAAACGTCTGGCACACTGCGCCGGCGGTCCGGGCACGCCGCTCGAACGCTTGCACAAGGCCCTCGGCGCCTATATTGACCTGGCGCTCCATCATCCGCACGAGTACGAGTTTCTCTTCCGCCACCGCGACCACCCGTTGCCACCTCGCCTGCTCGAGGTCTTCCAGACCCACGGCATGGCCAGTTACCGATGGCTGCTGCGACTCTGCGAGGAAAGCCGGCGCGCGGGGTTGATCCGGGATCCGGATGCCGATCCCGCCGAACTGGCCCAATGCCTGCTGGCGGGCGTGCACGGCCTGGCCCACTTCCTCAACTCCGCCCGCGGTTTTCCTTTCGTGGCGCGCAGCCGCCTGATTCGACGTCATCTCCAGGTGTTGCTTGCCGGCATCTCGGGCGCCGCCATTTCCCCCGAAAAAAATTTGTATCTCGATTGAACACTGTTCAATCTATAATTGTAGGATGCAAGTCCGAAGCAATCGGGGCCTGGCCTTCATCGCCTGGCAAATGCTGACCGGGGACCGCAGCAAGTATCTGGGATTGGTCCTGGCCATCGCCTTCTCCACCCTGCTGATGTCCCACCAGGTCTCGATCTTCGTTGGCTTGCTGGACCGGACCCGCTCCCAGATTCGCGACGTGAGCGAGGCTCGGGTGTGGGTCATGGATCCCAAGACTCGCTACTTCGACGAGGTGCGGGCGCTCCGTTCCACCGATCTCTACCGCGTGCGCGCCGTGCCCGGCGTCGAGTGGGCCGTGCCCTTGTTCAAGGCCGTGGCCCGCATCAAGGGGCCGGACGGGACGTTCCGCAACGCCACCTTACTGGGGCTGGACGATGTCAGTCTCGTCGGCCTGCCGCGGAAATTCCTGGCCGGCGATTGGCGCGCCTTGCAGTTTCCCCGCACCATTGTCCTGGACCGTCTGGCTTACGAGTTTTTCTTTCCTGGACAGCCCTACCGCACCGGAGCGGAGCTCGAAGTGGGGCCGCTGGTCGTGCGCGTGGGCGCCGTCGTGGACAGTTCGCCTCCTTTCGTGAATCTTCCCATCGTGTACGCGCGCTACAGCGAGGCGCCGGACATGGCAGGCCGCGAACCGCGTAGTCTCTCTTATGTGCTCGTGCGCCCGCGCGCCGGTGTTTCCGATGAAGAGCTGGCGGCGCGCATCGCCGCGGCCACCGGGCTGAAAGCGTTGACCAGCGATGCCTTCGGTTGGGAAACCATCTGGTATTACATTCGCAACACCGGAATACCCATCAATTTCGGAATTACTATCTCGATCGCGCTATTAGTCGGCGCCCTGGTTTCGGGTCAGACCTTTTCGCTGTTCATTCTCGAAAATATGAAGTATCTCGGGGCGCTCAAAGCCATCGGAGTAACCAGCGGGCGGATCGTGCGCATGCTTCTGATGCAGGCGCTCATCGTGCTGGCGGTGGGCTATGGGATCGGCATCGCTGTTACGGCGGCGTTTTTCTACTTCACCAGAAATAACCTCGAGCTTCGTGGTTTCCGCTTGTTGCCCGAAGTCATGCTCTTGACCGGCGGTACGGTGCTGATCGTAGTCTTGCTTGCCACCGCCATCAGCGTCCGGCGGGTAGTGGTGCTCGAACCGGCGGTGGTCTTTCGCGCATGAGGGGGCCGATCGTGAACGTGCAATCGAGCGGGCAAGATGGGATCGCCGTCGCCGTGCGTTCCGTCTGGAAGTCGTTCGGCAGTGGCCCTACCCGGCTGCAGGTGTTGCGCGGCGTGGATCTGGACGTGCGCTACGGCCAGATGACTTACCTGCTGGGACCATCCGGTTCTGGCAAGACCACGCTGCTGAGCATCATCGCCGGGATCCTGCGGGCCGACAGCGGCTCCGTCACGGTGCTTGGGCACGATCTGGCCCGACTCCGCAACGGCGAAGCGGCGCTGTTTCGTCTGCGCAACCTGGGCTTCGTGTTCCAGCAGTTCAATCTCATCCCGGCTCTGACCGCGGCCGAGAATGTGGCCGTTCCGCTGCTGGCCGCCGGCGTGCCGCGCAGGGAAGCGGTGGAGCGGGCGCGTGGCTTGCTCGCCGATCTGGGCATGGGTCACCGCGCGGACGAGTTGCCCAGCAAGCTCTCCGGCGGTGAACAGCAGCGCACGGCCTTTGCCCGAGCCCTGATCCAGTCGCCCCGGCTGATCATCTGCGATGAGCCGACTTCCGCGCTGGACGGGCCTACCGGGCGGCGCGTCATGGAATTGCTGCGCAAGCACGCGCTCAGTCCCGACCGGGCAGTGCTGGTGGTTACCCACGACTTCCGCATCCTGGAATTTGCCGACACGGTCGCAGAGATCAATGACGGCGTCATCGTCAAGGTAACGGAAGCTACAGGAGTTCGTTAAGTGCGCGTCAATTTCGGTTTGCTCTTGAAATATGGTTTGCCGGCGCTCGGCGCTGCGGGCCTGACGCTGGCGATTCTCGTCGTTCAAGCCATGAGACCGGAGCAGGTGCAGGCGGATCCGGTCGTTCCGCCACCCGCTTCGGCCTTCCCGCAGCAGTTGGCCGGCGTGGGAATGGTGGAAACCGCTTCGGAAGACATCGCGATCGGAGTGCCCGTGACTGCGCTGGTCGCCGAGGTGTACGTGCGTCCGGGCGATCGGGTGCGGCAGGGGCAGCCGCTGCTGCGCCTGGATGACCGCGATCTGCGCGCGGAGCTGGCCTTGCGCGAGGCTGGCGTCCAACTGGCTGCCGCCCGCCTCGAGCGCTTGCGCCAGGCGCCGCGGGCCGAGGAGATTCCGCCCGCCGAGGCGCGTCTGGCGCAGGCCCGCGCCGAACTGGCCGACGCTGAAAGCCAGCTTCGCCGGATCGAGGCGGTTACCGACCGTCGCGCTGTCCGCGCCGAGGACCTGGAGCGGCGCAAGTGGGCGGTTGAGGCGGCGCGGGCCCGCGTCCAGGAAGCGGAAGCCACCTTGGCGCTGCTGCGCGCCGGCGCCTGGCAGCAGGATATTCGCGTCGCCGAAGCCGAACTCGAGCAAGCCAGACGGCAGCGCGATCGCCTTGTTGCCGAGCTGGACCGCTTCACCGTGCGAGCGCCTGTTTCGGGCATCATCCTGCGAGTCAGAGTGCGTCCCGGTGAACTGGCCGTGGCCGCGCCCTCGCCCGAACCGCTCATTTTGATGGGCGCGGCCCCACCGTACTACGTGCGCGTGGACGTGGACGAAAAGGACTCCGTGCGTCTGCGTCCCGGAGCGCGGGCCGTGGCCAGCATCCGCGGCGATGCCCGGCGGCGTTTCCCGCTGCGTTTTGTGCGCATCGAGCCGTACGTGACGCCGAAGCGCAACCTGACCGGGGAGACCACCGAGCGCACCGATACGCGCGTTCTACAGATCCTCTATGCGTTGCCCGCGGACGCTCCGGTCTTCCCGGGCCAGCAGATGGACGTGTTCATCGAGGTGCAGGAGGGCCAACCGTGATCGCCGCTTTGCTGTTGGCGACGCTCGTTCCGGATCCGTCCGCGTGGTGGAAGACCTATGGCGATCCGGTCCTCGTCGAGCTGGTCGAGCGGGCCACCGAAACCAACCTGGACGTACGCAAGGCCCTGGCGCGCATCCGGGAGAGTCGGGCGCTGGCCGGCGTGGCGCGTTCCGCGCTCGTCCCTTCTTTGAACTGGAACAGCTCGGCGCAGCAGTTGCGCGGCGGCTATCAACAGGGCATAATCCGCATCCCGCAGGGCCCCGAGTCGGGCCGGGCCTTCGTGGCGCCGTTTGAAACCGGACTGGTCTCGTCCGGACTCGATGCCCGCTGGGAACTCAGCCTGTGGAGCGCCGCAGGCAAACAGCTCAACGCGGCCCGCGCCGACCTCGCCGCTGCGCAGGAGGCGGCGGCCGACGTCCGACTGATGGTCGCCGCCGAGGTGGCCCGCAATTACTTCGAGGCCCGCGGTCTCGAAAGACAGCTCGAAGTTCTCGAGAACAATCGCGCCCGGCAGGCCGACGTCCTTGCCTTGACCCGGGAGCGGGCCCGAGCCGGCTTGTCGTCTGAGGCGGATGTCGAGCGCCAGGTTGCGGAGCTGGCCGCGCTGGAAAGCGAGATTCCTGCCCTCCGCGCCGCCTTGCGCGCCCGAATGGATGCCCTGGCGGTTTTGCTGGCTGACCGTCAGTTCGCACAGAAGCCGTTGCCTCCCTCGCCTCCTTCCTGGACCATTCCCGAATTAGGGGACGGCGTGCCTTCGGATTTGCTGCTTCGGCGCCCCGACGTCCGCGCCGCTCACGCACGGATACTCGCGGCCATGGCCCGGCGCAAGGCGGCGCGCGCGGAGATTTTCCCCAGGGCACTGCTGACCGGACTGGCGGGCCGGCAGGCGACCCGCTTTCCAGATTTGACTCTAGGGAGCGGGAACTTCTTCGCCATCGGGCCGCAACTGGTGCTTCCGGTTTTCTCCGGCGGTCGGATCCGCGCCGGCATCGAGGCGGCGGACGCACGTCTCGACCAAGCGCGACTGGAATACGAGCAGGAACTTCTGGTCGCGTTTCAGGAGGCCGAGGACGCCATCGCCGCCTACCGCGCGCAGCAGGAACGCATTCGCAAGCTGGAGCAGGCGCGGACCAGTGCCCGTTCATCGCTCGACCTTTCCCTCGACCTCTATCGAGCCGGGCTGGCGGATTATCTGAACGTGCTCGACGCGCAGCGCAGCGTTCTCGAACTGGAGAGAGCTCTGGCCGAGGCGCAGAGTAACTCGCTGGTCCAGTCCGTTCTGTTGTTCAAGGCGCTGGCCGGCGGCTGGCCTGCGCCCTCAACCTCGAGCGCTGGCGCCTTCAATTAAGTCCGAATAGCTGGCGCCGGACGCGCGTGTAGGTGAAGCGCGCGGGATTGACCGCCGTCAGCCCCGGCGTGTCTGCCTCGATGATGCGACGGGCGATCGGTTCGTAGGCGGCGCGCGGCGCGATGGCGCCTTTCACTACGAGGATCTTCTGGCGTTCGGGATAAATGCCCAGGCTGATCAACTGGTGCAGGCTGTTGGGACTCGTGCGCCGGCTGTTGAGAACCAGCAGGTTGGGTTGTTCGGGCGTGGACTCGTCCACCGCGATCACCGCGCTCAGCCCTTGCGAGAAGTAGCGACCGCCGCCGTGACGGACTTCCGGCTCGAAGAAGAAGCCGTCGTGCAGCGACTTCACGCGTCCCCGCACGCGCACCGGCTCGCCATGAAAGCGGTCCGTCTTGCCTCCCACCGCCCCATCGAACACGCTGCCGACGCCGCCGCGCGCCGCCGCTTGCACGGCCTCCGGATCGTACAGCGTCACCACCCAGCCCCGTGCGCCCTGCCGGAGCAGTTCGGCCAGCAGGAACGTGCTGTCGCCTGCCGAGCCACCGCCGATGTTGTCCCCGAGATCCATGAGCGCGACGGGCCCGCGGTCCGCGGCGATGGCCTGTCGGACGGCTTCGGCGGCATCGGGCAGTTTCAGCACCAACTGGTGGCGCGTGGCCCACAGCATGTCAGCCACTCGCCGGGCTTCCCGCTGCGCCAGTTCCGCATCGCCGTCCGCAACCACCACGACCGACGGTCCCATGGCTTCCACGTCCGCGTACTGATAACCGCCCGCCACGCTGGCCGCCAGGATTTTGGGATTCTGCTCGAGTCGCCGCGTTTCCTCCACGATCGGCGCCAGTGGAGGCCGCCGCGTGTTCTGGTAAACGATGTTGTAAATCATGGGCGGTTTGACCAGCGCCTGGACCGGGCGTGCGCGTCCGGTGACCGCCGCGGCCATGATGCGCGCCGCCTGTTCGCCGCGCTCGCGCGTGTCGGTGTGGGGATTCTCCTTGTAGGTGAGGAGGGCGTTGCAGGCCGAAACAATTTCATCGGAAATGTTTGCGTGAAAATCGTGGATCACCACGATGGGCAGCCGCGGGCCCACCGCGCCTCGCACCCGCCGCACGATGTCGGCGTCCGCGTGCCGGTAGCGCTCGCTCACCATGGCGCCGTGCAGATCGAGAATCACGCCGTCCAACCGCGGCGCCGCCGCGATCCTTGCCACCAGCTCCGCGGTGAGCTTCTCGAAAGCCTCCGCCGTGACCGGTCCTTTGGGCGTCGCCGAGGCGAATAGGGTGGGATGAAGTTCGAGGCCCGCCGCGTGTGCTCCCGCGATGATGCCCGCCAGCGTGTCGTGTCCGGATGCCAGCTTTTCCAGGTCCGGGGGGCCTGGCGTGCGCCGCGCGAAATCAGCCAGGGTGGTCCGCGAGGGGTTGAAGGAGTTCGACTCGTGACTGATGCCACCCACGGCGATCACCGGGCGCGGATTCTGCGTGGCCGGCCACAGCGCCGCCATCAACAGGAGGAAAGATCCCGCCATGCTTCCCAAGCATAGCGGAAGGCCGAGCGGGGCGCAGGCGTCTCAGGAGGCCACCGGGCCGCAGAAGAAATCCAGCGCCTTGGAGATGAACTGCTTGAGTTGCGGTCGGGGTACCACCGCGTCCAGCATGCCGTTTTTGAGCAGGAACTCGCTGCGCTGGAAACCCTCAGGCAGCTTCTGGCGGATCGTCTGCTCGATGACGCGCGGCCCGGCGAAGCCGATCAGCGCGCCTGGTTCGGCGATGTTGAGATCGCCCAGCATGGCGAAGCTGGCGGTGACGCCGCCGGTGGTGGGATCGGTGAGTACGCTGATGTAGGGGACGCGCGCCTCGTCCAGTCGCATCAGTGCGGCCGAGATCTTGGCCATCTGCATCAGGCTGACCGCGCCTTCCTGCATCCGTGCGCCACCCGAGGCCGAGACGATGATCAGGGGCGTGCGGTGGGCGATAGCGCGTTCGATGGCGCGTGTGATCTTTTCTCCTACCACCGCACCCATGCTGCCGCCGATGAATTTCAGCTCAAGGGCGCAGATGTAAACGGGGCGGCCATTCAGTGTGCCGCCGGCGCTGATCACGGCGTCGTTCAGCTTGGTAGCCTCGCGCATGGCGGCGAGGCGTTCCTTGTACGGGCGGGCGTCCACGAACTCCAGCGGATCCGTGGAGACCATGCTGTCGTCATAGGTCTCCCATTCGCCGTCGAAGAGCAGGCGCAGGCGCGTGACGGCGTCAATTCTGAAATGGTAGCCGCACTTGGGGCAGACGTGCAGGTTCTGTTCCAGCGCCTTGCGCCAGATGATCTGACGGCAGCCTTCGCACTTCAACCACAACCCCTCGGTGCGGACTCGGCGCTCGCCTTCAGCGGGCGGGGTTTCCGTCTTGGGTTTGGGTCGCGTGAACCAGGGCATGGTCAGTACTCGATGCCGCGCTGGGCCGGGATCCCTTTGTCATAGGGGTGCTTGATCAACCTCACCTCGCTCACCAGGTCCGCCATCTCGATCAGGCGCGGGTGGGCGTTGCGTCCCGTGCAGATCACGTGGAGCTGCTCGGGCCGCTGGCTGAGGCCCTCCACGACTTGCTCGATGCTCAGCAGACCGTAATCCACGGCGTTGTTGATCTCGTCGAGAATGATCATATCGTAAGCGCCGGACCGCATTTCCTCCAGCGCGACCTGCCAGGCCTGCTGGGCGGCGCGCACGTCTTCGGGATCGGGTTGGCCCGGCTTGACGAAACCGCGGCCCATGGGCCGGATCTCGAAGTTCCCGGCCAGCCGGCGCGCGGCTTCCAGCTCTCCGTATCGCCAGGATCCCTTGATGAACTGGATCATGAGCACCTTCCAGCCGTGCCCGATGGCGCGCAGCGCAGCGCCCATGGCGGCGGTGGTTTTGCCCTTGCCGTCGCCGGTGAAAACCATCAGCAGGCCGCGTCGCGGCTTCCTCATCGTCCTACGGTAGCGCGCGGGCGACGCACCTTGCAATGCGGCCACTCTCCGCTTGACGCCGGGCCGGTGCGCCGGGTATATAATGGCGATCTTGCCGTGAAACGCAAGGAGCGGCTATGGGGGTAGCGATTACCGTCAAGATAGATGAGCGCCTCGCCTTTTATGAGGCGCCGGTGGGCAAGAAGATCACGGTGGGCGTGACCGGGCTGATTCTGATCGGCTACGTGGTCGCCCACATGCTCGGCAACCTGCAAATCTTTCTGGGCCGCGAGCGCATCAACGCCTACGCCGAGCTGCTGCACAGCGCGGGACCGCTGCTGTGGACGGCGCGCCTCGTGCTGCTGGCCGCGGTAGGCCTGCACATTATCTTCACCCTTCAGCTCTGGCTCCTCAAGCGTCGGGCCCGCCCGGTGGGTTACGTCAAGAAGATTGACGTGCCTTCCGCCTACGCGGCGCGGACGATGATTCTGAGCGGGCCGCTGATTGCCGCTTTCGTGATCTTCCACGTACTGCACCTGACCACCGGCCAGGCCGGGTTGCCCTTCGAGCCTCTCAATGTCTACGACAACGTGGTGCGCGGATTCCGCGTCTGGTACGTTTCGCTGGCTTACATGGTGGCCGTCTCCCTGGTCGGCGTGCACGTCTGGCACGGGCTGTGGAGCATGCTCCACACCCTCGGGCTGGACGACGAACGGTACCGCCCGACCTTGCAGTTCATCTCGCACGCCGTCGGCTTGCTGACGGCGCTGGGATTCCTGTCCATCCCGGTGGCGGTGCTCACCGGCGTGATCGGAGGAGATGTGAACTGATGGAACTCGACGGCAAGTGCCCCACGGGACCGATCGAAACGCGCTGGGACCGGCACAAGTTCGAGCTGAAGCTCATCAGCCCGGCCAACAAGCGCAAGTACACCATCATCGTGGTCGGCACCGGCCTCGCCGGCGCCTCGGCCTCGGCCACGCTCGCCGAGCTGGGTTACAACGTCAAGTGTTACTGCTATCAGGACTCGCCGCGGCGGGCTCATTCCATCGCCGCGCAGGGCGGCATCAACGCCGCCAAGAATTACCAGAACGACGGCGACAGCGTCTACCGCCTCTTTTACGACACGATCAAGGGCGGCGACTTCCGATCGCGCGAATCCAACGTCTACCGGCTGGCGCAGTTGAGCGTGGACATCATTGACCACTGCGTGGCTCAGGGAATCCCCTTTGCGCGCGAGTACGGCGGCCTGCTCGCCAACCGCTCCTTTGGCGGCGCCCTGGTCTCGCGCACCTTCTACGCCCGCGGCCAGACCGGCCAGCAGTTGCTGTTGGGGGCCTATCAGGCCATGCAGCGACAGATCGCCGCCGGGCGGCTCACGATGTTCCCGCGCCATGAGATGCTCGAGCTGGTGGTGGTCAACGGGTGCGCCCGGGGCATCGTCACACGCAATCTCATCAACGGCAAGATCGAATCGCACGCAGCCGATGCGGTAATTTTGGCCACCGGCGGTTACGGAAACGTCTACTACCTTTCCACTATGTGCAAGGGCGCCAACGCCACCGCCATCTGGCGCGCGTACCGCAAAGGGGCGTTCTTCGCCAATCCTTGCTTTACGCAGATCCACCCCACCTGCATCCCGGTCAGCGGCGAGTACCAGTCCAAGCTGACCCTGATGAGCGAGTCGTTGCGCAACGACGGTCGCATCTGGGTGCCGCTCAAGAAGGGGGACACGCGCCCGCCCAACGAAATTCCCGAGGAAGAGCGCGACTACTACCTGGAGCGCATGTACCCGGCCTACGGCAACCTGGTGCCGCGCGACATCGCTTCGCGGGCGGCCAAACGGGTCTGCGACGAGGGACGCGGTGTGGGTCCCGGCGGCTACGGCGTCTATCTGGATTTTCGTGACGCCATTCAGCGACTGGGCGCGTCCGTTATCCGCGAGCGCTACGGCAACCTCTTTGAAATGTACGAGCGTCTCACCGGTGAGGATCCTTACAAAGTCCCCATGCGAATTTATCCCGCCATCCACTACACCATGGGCGGCCTCTGGGTGGATTACAACCTGATGTCCACCATCCCCGGCCTGTTCGTCATCGGGGAAGCGAACTTTTCCGATCACGGCGCCAATCGGCTAGGCGCCAGCGCTCTCATGCAGGGCCTGGCGGACGGCTATTTCATTGTGCCTTACACGGTGGGCCACTATCTGGCCTCCACGAAACTGGAGAAAGTCTCCACCGACCAGGCCGAATTCCGGGACGCTGAACGTGAAGTGGCGGATCGGATTCGCAAGCTGCTTTCCATTCGCGGTCGCCGTACGGTGGATTCGCTGCACCGCGAGCTGGGCAAGCTGATGTGGGAGTACTGCGGCATGGCGCGCAACGCTCAGGGACTCCAGTACGCGCTGAAGAAAATCCCTGAGCTTCGGGAAGAGTTCTGGAGCAACGTCAACGTACTCGGCTCGGGCGAGGAGTTCAACCAGGCGCTGGAGCGTGCGGGGCGTGTGGCTGATTTCATGGAGCTGGCCGAGCTGATCTGCTACGACGCGCTGCACCGCAACGAGTCTTGCGGCGGTCACTTCCGCGAGGAGTACCAGACGCCGGAGGGCGAAGCGCTGCGCAACGACGCCGAGTACGCGTACGTGGCCGCCTGGGAATTCACGGGCGTGGGCAACCCGCCCAGGCTGCACAAAGAACCGCTCGTTTTCGAGTACGTCAAGCCCACGGAGCGGAGCTACAAATGAGGATCATCCTGCACGTCTGGCGACAGAAGGACGCAAATTCACCCGGGCGCATGGTTCGCTACGAGGTGAACAACGTCAACCCGCACATGTCGTTTCTGGAAATGCTCGACGTGCTCAACGAGGAGTTGACCCTCAAGGGCGAGGAGCCGATTGCCTTCGATCACGACTGTCGCGAGGGCATTTGCGGCATGTGCGGTTTCATGATCAACGGTCGCGCACACGGGCCGTTGGAGGGCACCACCGTCTGCCAGCTCCACATGCGTCACTTCAAGGACGGCGACGAGCTGTGGCTGGAACCCTACCGCGCCCGTGCCTTCCCGGTAATTCGCGATCTGGTGGTGGATCGCAGTGCGCTGGACCGTCTGATCGCCGCCGGGGGCTACATTTCGGTGAACGCCGGCAGCGCTCCCGACGCCAACTCCATCCCCGTGCCCAAGCCGGTGGCGGAGAAGGCCATGGATGCGGCGGCCTGCATTGGCTGCGGCGCCTGCGTGGCCCAGTGTCCGAACGCCTCCGCCAGCCTGTTTCTGGGCGCCAAGATCTCGCACCTGGGGCTGCTGCCGCAAGGCCAGCCCGAGCGCTACGAGCGAGTGCTCAAGATGGTCACGCAGGCCGCTCTGGAAGGCTTCGGGCACTGCACCAACATAGGCGAGTGCGAAGCGGTCTGCCCCAAGCGCATCAAGCTGGAAGTCATCGCCCGCCTCAACCGCGATTACCTCATCGCCACCCTCAAACACATCGGCGTCAAAGAGACGGTAGAAGCAGGCGTAGGCTAGGCACGCGGGCTTGATCCGCGTTCCGACCGTCTTCGAGCGCCCGCCGTATAATCGGATCAGGTTCGGCCTTCATGCGCAAGCGCTTGCTCCACATCGGCGGGCTGGTCCTCCTCGTCATTTCCGCCGCCCTCGTGATCTGGCAGGGCTCGTTCAGCTTCGGGCCCTTCGCCCCCACCAGTCCCGAGCAGACCGTTCTTTTCTGGGCCGTCTCGACGCTGGTCTTCCTGCTCACCGTCACCCTGGGCTTCATGCTCTTCCGCACGGCGGCGCGATTGTACGTGGAGCGGCGCAGCAACCGGGAAGGCTCCCGCATCAGGACCAAGCTCGTACTCGGCGCCCTCGGCCTCACGATCCTGCCCGTCTTCTTCCTCGTGCTGTGGAGCGTTTCGGTTCTGAACCGCAATCTGGACAAATGGTTCAGCCGCCCGGCGGAAAACGTTCGCCTCAATTTGCAGCAAGTGGCCATGGCCCTGGAGCAGGAGCGACTGAACCCTGGCAGGCTCAGCCCGGAATGGCTCCAGGCCCGGCAGCGGGAAATCGAGAATTACATTCGCGAGTACGACCGGCTGGCCATCAGTCGCAAGGAAGCGCGGCGCTTCTACCTGATGTTGCTGGCCGCGATCACTCTGTTCATTCTGTTTGTCGCCACCTGGGTGGCGCTGTTCCTGGCACGCCAGATCTCCAATCCGATCTCTGCCTTGCTGGACGCCGCCGCGGAGGTGCGGCGCGGCAACCTCGGCTACCGCGTCCGGGTGAAAGCTATGGACGAGCTGGCCACGCTGGTGCGCGCCTTCAATGAGATGACGCGCGATCTCGAGGCGAACAGCCGCGAACTCGAGGAAAGGCGCCGCTTTACCGAAGCCATTCTGGAAAGCATTCCCACGGGCGTCATCTCGGTGGCTTCCGACGGGCGCATCCAGCGGGTCAATCGCGCGCTGGCCCAGATCTTCGACCCCGAAAAGGTGGTCAGGGCGCAGCGGCTGGAGGACCTGTTGCCGCGCGAGGACGCCGCCGAGTTGCGCTACATGATGAAACGCGCGCGCCGCACGGGGCAGGCCTCGCGGCAGTTCGAGCTGGAAACGGAACGTGGTCGCCGTCATCTTTCGGCTACGGTAGCGGCCCTGGATGACAAGGTCGGCGCCGGCTTCGTCGTGGTTCTGGAGGATACCAGCGAGTTGCTGCGCGCCCAGAAGGCGCTGGCCTGGCAGGAAGTGGCGCGGCGGGTGGCGCACGAGATCAAGAACCCGCTGACGCCCATCGCGCTGAGCGCGGAACGCGTCGGCGTGCAGTTGCAGCGTCATAATGTGCCGCCCGAGTTCCGCCGCATCGCCGAGCAGTGCATCCAGACCATCACGCGCGAGGTGCAGTCGGTGAAGACGCTGGTGGATCAATTCTCGCAACTGGCGCGATTCCCGGCTTCGCATCCCGCGCCCGCCGATCTCAACGAAGTGGTTCGTGAGGCGCTGGCCGTGTTCGAGGGCAGACTCGATGGCATCGAACTGCTTTGCGACCTCGCGCCGGGACTGCCGCCCGTGAATCTGGATCGTGAGTTGTTCAAGCGCGCCATCGTGAATCTGGTGGACAACGCGGCGGAAGCCATGCAGGATTCCCCGCTCAAGCGCCTCTACGTGGCCACTCACGCGCCCTCGCCGGAGGCGGTGGAGCTGGTGGTGGCCGACACCGGCTGCGGAATTTCGCCTGAAGACAAAGAAAAACTTTTCCTGCCTTATTTCTCGACCAAGGGGCGCGGCACGGGTTTGGGACTGGCCATCGTCAGCCAGATTCTCAGTGAACACAAAGCCGGCATTCGGGTGGAGGATAACTACCCGACGGGCGCCCGTTTCGTGATCGAGATCCCGGTAGTGGAGGCGGCCCGTCAGCCCCAGGAGACCCTGCGATGAGGCGTGCGCGCGTGCTCATCGTGGATGACGAACCGGGCATCCGGGAATCCTTGTGCGGCGTGCTCGAGGACGAAGGCTACGTTGCCGAAGCCGTAGCGACTGCCGAGGAAGCGCTCGCACGAATGCGCCAGCGCTTGTACGACGTGGTGCTGCTCGACATCTGGCTCGATGGCATGGACGGTCTGGAGGCGCTGGCGCGGATCCAGGAATTGCCCGAAGCCGACCGTCCCGTGGTGGTCATGATCTCCGGGCACGGCACCATCGAGACCGCGGTCAAGGCCACCAAGATGGGCGCGTTCGATTTCCTGGAAAAGCCTCTGGGACGCGACAAGGTTTGCGTGGTGGTCAACAACGCGGTCGAGCATCGCCGGCTCACCCTGGAAGTGGGACGGCTGCGCGAGATTGCCGAACCGTACCGCATCATCGGCGAGAGCGTCCCTATGAAAGCTCTGCGCCGGCAGATCGCGCTCATGGCCGGCACCAACGGGCGCGTACTCATCTACGGGGAGAGCGGCACCGGCAAGGAGCTGGTGGCTCATGCCATCCACGCCATGAGCCCTCGCGCCTCGCAGCCCTTCGTGGAAGTGAACTGCGCGGCCATTCCTGAAGACCTCATCGAAAGCGAACTGTTCGGCCATCGCAAGGGCGCGTTCACTGGCGCTACCGAGGACAAGATCGGCAAGTTCCAGCGCGCGGACGGCGGCACGCTGTTCCTGGATGAGGTGGGCGACATGAGCCTGAAGACGCAGGCCAAGGTTCTGCGCGTGCTGGACGAGCAGCGTTTCGAGCCGGTGGGCGCCAGCGAATCCGTGCAGGTGGACGTGCGCGTGATTGCCGCCACCAACAAGAACCTCGAGGAAGAAATCGAACGCGGCAACTTCCGCGAGGATCTGTTTTACCGGCTCAATGTCATCCCTTTCTACGTGCCGCCGCTGCGCGAGCGTCGCGAGGATATCCCGCTGCTGGCCGACTATTTCCTGAACCAGTTCACCACGGCTTACGGACGCAAACCCAAAGAGCTGACGCCGGACGCCTATCGCCTGCTGCAAGAGTACTCGTGGCCGGGCAACGTGCGCGAGCTCAAGAACCTGATGGAACGCATCGTGATCATGTGCCCGCAGACGCGCATCGAGGCGCGTCACATTCCTCTCAACCCCGGTCGTCGCACCGCGGAACGCACCTCGGAACGGTTCGGGAGCCTGGAAGAAGTGCGGCGGGCCGCCGAGCGGGAGTACATCCTCAAGAAGCTCGAAGAAGCCGGAGGCAACGTGACGCGCGCGGCGGAACTGCTGGGCCTGGAACGCAGCCATCTGTATCGCAAGATGCGTTCGCTCGGCATTGCAGTGGGGGATCGCCTGCGCAACGCATGAGTGGGCTACAATCGGTCCACCATGCCACGTTCTCATCTGCCCGTCCTGTTGACGGTTCCCGCGGTTGCCCTGTGGCTTGCTCTGCAAGGGCCTGCGCAGCGTGCGCCCGGGCGGCCCGGCCCCAACTTCGCCAGTTTCGAATCGCCGGATGAAGTAGCGCGCTGGAAGCCCGTGGGGCCGGCGCAGGTGCAAGCTTCTACGGACTTTCCCTCCTGGCAGACGCACTCGCTCAAAGTGACCGTGCCGGCGGGCGCGACGGGAGGCGTCGAGACGGACTGGCTGCCGGCCAACTGGCATCGCCAGGAAGCGCTGCAATTCTTCGTTTACGCCGAGCAGCCGACGTCGCTCACGATCGAGCTGGCCTCCGAATCGTCCGCCGCGTCCCGTACCGCGCCGCTGCGCAAGGGCGCGCAGCACGTGCAGGTGCGCCTGCGCGAGTTCAGCGGCGTGGACCTGCGCAACGTCACGCGCTTGCGGCTTTCGCTGCCGGGTCCGGCGACTGTCTATCTGGACCGCTTTCGCCTGACCGAGTACAACGAAACGCTGGCGCAATTGGGCCGCATGGACGCGCCTTACGGCACCGAAATCGAAACGCCGCACGTGGCCTGGGCGCGGCCTTACGCTGCCGGCCCGATCGAACTGCTCATCGTGCCCGACGTCGCCAACGGGCGGGCCGCCATCGAGCTGGCGCAGAGGCTCGAGTGCCGCCTCCATACGGTGACGCTGGGGTCCAACTCGGGCACCAACCGCTGGGGCTTCGGCGATTTCTACAGCGAGCGCGGCGACTCTTACGGCGCTCCGTTCACGCTGGCCTACACTTATCTGGCGGATGCATTGCTCAACGGCCCTCACTACGACGTGATGGTGCTGCCCGGCTCGCGTCCTTGGGAGGAGTTTCCTGCGGTGGTGCGGCAGGCGATTCGGCGCCGCGTCGAGCAGGGAATGGGCCTGGTGCTGCTCGGCATGCAAGCGAAGGGCGCGGACTGGAACGAGCTCTCGCCGCTCGAGCCGATTCGTCGCGGCGCTCGCGCTCAGCGCTGGATTGCGGCGACGCCGCACTTCATCACGCGCAACGTGCCGCTCGAGGCCTTTCCGTATGAGCAATTGCGGCATTGGGAAAGCCGCGCGCGAGGCGAAGTTCTCATTCGGACGGAGACCGGCGATCCCGTTCTGGCTGTCCGCTCGGTGGGGCAGGGGCGGGTCGTGGCCGCGGCCTGGGAGGAGCGCGGCCTCATCCCCTTGGTGCAGAACCAGTGGCGGGCGGAGGCTACGTGGCGCTACTGGGAGTACATGTATTCCTTGCTCGCCCGGGCCGTGATTTGGGCGGCGCGCAAGGGAGCCCCCGGCGGGATCGAGGCGATGGCCTTGGACGATCCCGCCCGGCCCTCGCGCGTGAGCATCCGCGGCCGCGGCCCGGCAGTCTACGAAGTCACGGTGCGGGATGAGTACTGGGATGCGGAACACGAGGGCAAGCTGCCGGCGCCGGAGGGCAAGGCCGAGCTGGCGCTGCCTGCGCCGCCTCGCGGCGAAGTGCACTTCGTGGACGTGGTGGCCCGCGATCCCTCCAGCGGCAGAGTTCTGGACTGGGGCACCCTGGCTTATCGGACGTCGCTTCCGACGCGCATCCGTGAAATCCGGCTCGATCAGGACCGCTTCCGGCGCGGGGATCCTGTGACGGGCAGGATCGCCTTAGAGGGCGCTGCGCGCGGTTGGACCTTGCGGATCGGCTTCGCGGACAACTACGGGCGCCTGTTAGCCACGCGCGACCAGCCTTTGGAGCCAGGACAGAACGAGATTTCTTTCGCCTTCCCAAGCGAGGATGTGCTGACCCGGCTGGCCTGGGTCGAGAGCCGGTTGCTCGAAGGCAGTCGCGAGCGTCACCGCAAGCGGACCGACGTTTTCGTCCTTCAGCCGCGCCGCTGGGAGGACTTCGACGTGGTGATGTACCTGTTCGGCCCCGACCCCGCGCCCGGCCTCTGGCCCACCATCGAGCGACGCCTGCGCGAGATGCAGGTCACCACGCTTTCCTCCTACCCGCTCGAGCTTTCCAAACACGCCAACTTCGGCGTCCAGGCGCAGACCCGCATTTCCGGGCAGGAATCTCCGGACGGGGAAGCACGCAAACCTTACCTCGAACAGAAGCGACGCTGGCGGGAAACCGGCGACAAGAAGTATCTGGCCCGCCTCTATTGCCTCAGCGACCCTGCCTATCGCAGGCAGCAGGAACGCGAGATCGAGAAGTTAGTAACTCCGTGGGTTCCCTTTTCGCCCATGAGTTACTACATTTACGAAGAACCGTCGCTTACTTGCTACACGGACGCTTTCGATCTTTGTTTCTCACCGCATTGCATGGCCCGGATGCGCGAGTGGCTGAAGCGCGAGTACGGCAGCCTCAAAGCCCTGAACCGGCAATGGGGGACGCAATTCGAGCGCTGGGACGACGTAATTCCGGACACGACCGAAGAGGCCCAGCGGCGCGGCAACTACTCCTCCTGGGCGGATCACCGCACCTTCATGGAGGAAGTTTACGCGGAAAACTACGCCTATGTGCGCAGCCTGCTTCACCGGCACGATCCCGACGGCCTGGTGTTGCTTTCCGGGACCCAGGAATCCGTGCCGCACAACGGCTGCGATTATTCGCGGCTGAATTACATCGTAGGCCACCTGAATCCCTATACCGGCGGCAACCAGCTCGAGTTTCTGCGCAGCTTCAATCCGGGCCTCCGGATGTCCGTGGGCACCGGTTACGGCGTGAAAGGCCGGCGCACGCTCTATAACCTTTACAACGGCCTGTTTCATGGCTTCACCGCGGGGGCCTATATCTTCTGGCAGTACTCGATACTCAACCCGGACTTTCGGTTTTGCGGCAGCGCCGAAAGCATCCGCACGGCGCTGACCGAGATCCGCGACGGCGGCGTGGCGCGGCTTCTCCGCACGGCGGAACGCTCCAACGACGGCATCGCGATCCACTATTCGTTCCCGAGCATCCACGGCGCCTGGATCGTGGACGGGCGCACGACCGGGCCCGATGAGAATCCCAACAAGGGCGCCGGCCCGACTTTTCGCAAGTTCGAAGCCAACCGCGACGGTTGGGTGAACCTGCTCAAGGATCTGGGCTTCGGCTTCGACTTTCTCGCGCGGCAGCAAATCGAAGCCGGCGAACTCAAGACTCGAAAGTTCCGCGCTTTGATTCTTCCGTTTTCCGTCTCGCTGACCGACGGCGAAGTACGCGCGATTCGCGAGTTCATCGAGGCGGGCGGGATTGTGATTGCCGACGGTCAGGCGGGCGTGATGGACGGGCATGCGCGCTGGCTGGATCGAAGTTCGCTCGACGACCTTTTCGGAATCGCGCGACCGCGGCCTGCCCGGCAAGCGGAACTGGCTTCGGAAGCGCCTGAAAAGACGCTGCGCGCTGCGCAGTCCCGCGCCCTCGCCGATCTCGATGGCGCCCCTGCTGTGCTGGTCCGTGAACAGGGATCGGGCAAGGCGGTGTATTTGAACTTTTTCCTTTCCACTTACGTGGAGGACCGTCGCGACCGAAAAGAAGGCCGCTGGAAGGATCTCGTGCGACGCGGCTTCGAGTGGGCAGGATTGCGGCCGCCTTATCGGGTGGTGGCGGAAACGGGCGATCCTCTGGAGAACTTTCTGCTCGTGCACTACCGGCGCGGGGCTGCCCGGTTGCTTGGCCTGTTGAAGAACGACGAGCCGGAAGTGCGCACCACCGGCATCCGTGTGGATCTCGGGGCGCCGGCGCACATTTACGACGTCCGGCAGAAACGCTACTTGGGGCGGTCGGGGACACTGCGCGACCGAATCTCGAGCGCCGAGCCTAAGGTGTACGCCTTGTTGCCTGCGCCGGTTGCGCGGGTGCGGGTGGAGGCGCCGCGCTCGGTGCGCCCGGGCGAAGCGGTCTCATGCCGGCTCGCGATCGAAGCTGGACAAAAGTTGGACACGGTCTTGCTGTTCCGGGTCTACCGCCCTGGCGGCGAACTGGCACACGAGTACTCGGAAAATCTGGAGACGAAAGACGGCGTGGCGGCCAGGACCTTCCGCCTGGCCCTCAACGATCCGCCGGGCCGCTGGCGCATCGTGGCGACGGACGCCGTCAGCGGGCAACGCGCCGTGCACGAACTCGTGGTGCGGTAAGAGCCGGCGGTAACAGGGCCCTCTACAATGAAGATATATGTGCGGCATCGTGGGCTATATCGGCCCGCGCCGCGCGGCGCCTATCCTGCTGGACGGTTTGCGTCGCCTGGAGTACCGCGGCTACGACTCGGCTGGCCTGGCGGTGTGGAACGAGCAGGAAGGCATCGCGGTGCGGCGCGCCTCAGGCAAGCTTCGTAACCTCGAAGAAGCGCTGCGCCTGCAACCCGTAGACGGAGCTTACGGGATCGGGCACACGCGCTGGGCCACCCACGGGCGCCCGACCGAAGAGAATGCCCACCCGCACCGGGATTGCACCGGGCGTTTCGTGGTGGTGCACAACGGCATCATCGAAAACTACCTGACGCTCAAGAAGGAGCTCGAGGCCGAAGGACACCAGTTCCGCACCGAGACCGACACCGAGGTCATCGCCCATCTGATCGAGAAGTACTTCGATGGCAGCCTCGAGGAGGCGGTCCGGCAGACCGTGCGCCGGCTCACCGGGCTGTTTGCACTGGCGGCGATCGCGGAGCCTGATCCGTACAAGATCGTGGCGGCGCGTTCCGGGCCGCCGGTGGTGATCGGGCTGGGCGAGGGCGAGTACCTGCTGGCTTCCGACGTGCCCCCGCTCTTAAATCATACCCGGGACGTTTTGTTTTTATCGGACGGCGATCTGGCGGTGCTGACTCCGGAAGGCGTCCATCTGAGCGATTTCGAAGGCCGACCCGTCAAGCGCCAGCTCACGCACGTGCTGTGGGATCCCATCCTGGCGGAGAAAGGCGGCTACAAGCATTTCATGCTCAAGGAAATTTTCGAGCAGCCGCGAGCCGTGCGGGACACGATCGTAGGCCGGGTCAGCCAGGAATCGGGTCAGGTCTTTCTGGACGAGATCGGGATTGCGCCGGAGGAGTTCCGCCGCGTGCGCGCCGTCAAGATGGTGGCGTGCGGGTCGAGCTGGCACGCCGCACTGGCCGGCAAGTTCATGATGGAGGCTCTGGCGCGCCTGCCTACCGAGGTGGATTACGGCAGCGAGTTCCGCTACCGCGACCCCATCCTGAACCAAGACGTGTTGACGGTGATCGTCTCGCAATCTGGCGAGACAGCGGACGCGCTGGCCGCGCAGCGGGAAGCTCGCGAGAAAGGCTCGCTTACGCTGGCCATCTCGAACGTGCCCGGTTCCATGCTGACGCGGGAGGCGCACGGCGCCCTGCTGACGCACGCGGGACCCGAGATCGGCGTGGCTTCGACCAAGACCTTCACCGCGCAACTGGCTGCGCTGTATCTGCTGGCGCTTTACCTGGGACAGTTGCGCGGCGTGGTGGACGAAGAGCGTTCGCGCGACCACGTTCAGGAGCTGGTCCGCCTGCCGCACAAGCTCGAGCAGGTTCTCTCCCGGGAGTCCGCCTGCGAGGAACTGGCGCGAAGGTTCTTCCGGGCCTCGGACTTTCTCTACCTCGGCCGCGGCGTGCACTTCCCGATCGCGCTGGAAGGAGCGCTGAAGCTCAAGGAAATCTCGTATATCCACGCCGAAGGTTACCCCGCGGGCGAGATGAAGCACGGCCCCAATGCACTGATTGACGAGAACCTGCCGGTGGTGGTCCTGGCGGCCTTCGACCCTCGCTCGCCCGCCAGCCGCCTGCTCTACGAAAAGACGCTGGCCAACATCCAGGAAGTCAAGGCGCGGGAAGGAAAGGTGCTGGCGGTGGTGGTGGATGGCGACGAGCAGGCGCGCAGCCTGGCCGATTACGTCATCGAAATCCCGCCGGCCGAGGAACTGCTGCTGCCCGTTCTGGAAGTCATCCCGTTGCAACTGCTGGCCTACCATATCGCAGTGCGTCGGGGCTGCGACGTGGACCAGCCGCGCAATCTCGCCAAGAGCGTCACGGTGGAATGAAACAGGCCTCTCATCGGATCCAGGTGCGCACTCGCGGCAAGGGCCTTTATGAGATCACGGACCAGATCGCGACGTGGCTGGCTGGACAGCAGATCGCCCAAGGCCTGCTGACGGTCTTTGTCCAGCACACCTCGGCCTCGCTCGTCATTCAGGAGAACGCCGATCCCGACGTGGTGCGGGATCTGAAAGAGTTCTTCGCGCGCATCGCGCCGGACGCCGCCTCCTGGTACGCGCACACCATCGAGGGGCCGGATGATATGTCGGCGCACATTCGCGCGGCGCTCACCGCCACCAGTCTTTCGATCCCGGTTGTAGGCGGGCGGATGGCCCTGGGCACCTGGCAGGGCGTGTATCTGTTCGAGCATCGTTCCGCGCCCCACACGCGCACCATCGTGGTGCACCTGATCGGGGAGTGAAGCGGTTCAACGGGAGGCCGGAGGCGGGGTGCGCTGCGCTTCCCGCGCAACTGCTTCCACGGCGCGCATGAGGCGGAGGACGTTGCCGCCGTAGATCCTGGCTATCTCCTCCACGCGGAAGCCGCGCGCCAGCAGGGCGCGGGTGAGCGCTGGGAATTTCGACACGTCTTCAAGGCCCACCGGCACGGAGTCAATGCCGTCGAAATCGCTGCCGATGCCCACCGCATCCACGCCGCCGACGCGCACAGCGTGCTCGATATGCGCCACGACGTCGTCCAGGCCGGCGGGTGGCGATTTGCGCCGCGTCAGGAATTCAGGCGCAAAGTTGATTTGAATCAGGCCGCCCTTGCCGGCGAGTGCGCGGATCATCTCGTCGGTGAGATTGCGATGGTGATCGCACAGGGCGCGACAGGAAGAGTGCGACGCCATGACCGGGGCGCGGCTGGTGCGCAGCACGTCCCAGAAAGTTTCATCGGAGACGTGGGAGACGTCCACGATCATCCCGAGGCGATTCATCTCGGCGACGACCTGGCGCCCGAACTCCGTCAGTCCCCCGTGGCGCTTGACGTTCGGGTTGTTGATGTCGCCCGAGGAATCGGCCCAGTTGTTCGTGTTGGTGTGGGTGAGGGTCATGTAGCGCGCCCCTAGATCGTAGAAGGCGCGGAGCACGCGCAGACTGTCCTCGATAGCGTGACCGCCCTCGATTCCGATGAGGACGGCGATCTTGCCCTGGCGGCGCGCAGCCTCGATGTCATCGGCGGTCAGCGCGAGCGAGAAATGGTCGGAGTAGCGGCCCGCGATGTCGCGCCTTATGACGTCTATGAGTTCCAGGGCGCGATGCGCTGCCTGGTTGAGCGGGACATAGCGGGGCGAAACATAAGCCGCAAAAAAGACGGCGCCGACGCCGCCCTCGCGCAGCCGTGGCAGGTCGGTGTGGCCTTTGCTGGAGCGCTGGCCGATGTCCGCCCCGGCGATCACGCGCAAGGGAGCGTCGTTGTGCGTGTCAATCAGCAGCAGCTGCCGGTGGATGCGAAGAGCCTCGTCCGGGCCGGGCGGTTGCGCCCAGCCCAGCGCCCCGACTCCCAACACTAGCGTTCTGCGCAACATGACGGGCCGCTTTCAGAAGTTTGGATGCATCCTAGGCATCAGGGACGCAACTGAATGAGCTGCCAGTCCTCCATCAGACCGTAATCCAGTTGATGGTAGCTCGTCCCGGGCGGCATTTCGTCGGGCGCCGAACGGAAGCTCCACGGACTTGCCAGCCCGGGCGTGATCTTGCCGTGGTGCGGCCCGAAGAGATTCTTGGGCGAGCCGCAGACCAGAACCTCGATCCGGTTTTCGCCGGGGCGCAGTGCGTCCGTAATGTCGGCCTCGTAGGGCTGCCACGCGATAAAACCAGCCCGCTGGCCATTGACGCGGACTTCAGCCAGGATACCGTGCCAGCGGCCCAGCCGGACTTTGTAGCGCCCGGCACGCTGCTCGATCCGGTACGTCTTTCCGTAAGATACCCAGTCTGCATAAAAAGGCAGATCCTGCTGTTTCCAGGAGCCGAGCTTGAGTGTTTGTGCACTTACTAACTTGAAGCCGCGCGGCTGGGGCCGCACGCCGAAGTCGCCTACCACGTAGACGGGCTCCAGTTCGTGATGGACCGAGAAAGGCCGGGCGGTCAGCCGGATCGTATTGGTTCCTTCGACCACGTGGGCAGATATGTCGTACATACCGAAGGCGCGATCCACGTACCATGCGCCGGGCAGCGGGGAAACCGGCTTGCCGTTGACGGCAACCTGCCACAGTTCGGGCCGCTCAACCACGGCGCGCAGACCCTGACGATTGACGCCGCGGTCGAGTTCGAAGTGGAAGCTGGCCTCGAAGCCCGAATCGGCCGGGAACCGGTTACGGTCGAGAATCGTGGTCTTGTATTGGATGGCGTGATCCCAGGGATTGGCTTCGAAGCCGTAGTGCTTGTAAATCATTTCGGCGGCGCGGTAAAAATAGATGCCGCGGTACTGCTGACCGGCGAGCGTCAGGTCGCAATAATCCAGTCGAATGACGTTGGGAGCCAGCCGGGTTACGGTGAGTGGCGTTGCCGGCGCGAGGGTTTGCTCGGCGCCGCGTGCAGCCTGGGGCGCGGAAGCGGCCGCGGCCTCGCCGGCATACAGAAGCAGGCTGCCGGCCGGAGGAAGCTCGACGCTCAGCGCCAGACGGTTTGCCTGCCGCTCGGCCGGGTAAGGCTCGATGCGCCCGGTAACCAGATCGAGTTTCTGGATGCCGCGGGCGCTCAACAACAGTTCGGCGTGCGCCGGCTTTTCCAGGCTGGCGTTGGCGAGAAACAGTAACTGGCCGTCGCGCAACGTGCGGCGGTGATGGAACAATTCACCTTCGGCGCGCGCAAAGTCCTGTGGGATCAGCAGACGGCGCGCCTCGGGTTCCTCGAGCGAGCGGGCACGCAGCCAGCGAGCGGAGTGCTGCGCGGCCAGGCGGGCCAGGCGGTCGCTTGCGGCGCCGTCCACGCGCGGCGGCGGCTCGACGAAGCTAAGAACGCGGCCGCCGGTCTTGAGGTAAGTCTCCAGCGAGTTCACCGTAAACGAATCCAGATTTTCGATGCCCGGCGGCAGGACAACGAGTTCGTAAGCCCGGCGTCCGACGACGAACCGGCCTTTTTCGACGCGGCCGTGATGGCGGATGATGTTTTCCGATCCCAGATCATATTCACCCTGCATTTTTTCGAGCCGGGTTATGAATTGCTGGAACGACTCGCCTAGCTCTTTCATCCGGGGATTGGGCTGAGGGCCGGCGTACATCCAGGCCGAGGTCGTCGGCTCGATGACGAGGACGCGGTTGATCTGTTCGCCGGAGGCCAGAGCGAGCGAGAGTCGGCCAAAGTAGTCTCCCAGGATCTTGTAACTTTTCCACCATGGCGCCTGGTATGCGAACGAAGGCGGGTAATCGTATTTGCGGGCGCCGGCCATGGTCTGCCAGCTCAGGTGCTGGTTCATGAGGTTGACGCCTAGCACATACTCCCAGTCGCCCAGTCGCTTCATATCTTCGAAGCGCAGGTCCCAGCCGGCGCCGCCATAAGTTTCGCTCAACGTGCGCTTGCGGCCCAACTGGTTGGCTACGCTGACCAGTTCCTTGACCGAGCGGACGTTTCCGAACTGGGCGTTCACGTCCTCGCGGAACTGATTGAAGAGCATGTCAATGCCGGGGACCTGGTGCCAGGCGTACATGGCCATGTTGTCAGGGCCCTGGCGCGGGTTGGGCCATTCGTGCTCCCAGTAGTGGCCGGTCCACAAGAGATTTTTGGATTCGGCAAAACGGGACCACGGTTTCGACCATCGTTCGATGAAGAGATCGAGTAACAGTGCGTAGTAGTTGTGGCGGATCTTGCGCCAGTCGCCGGTTTCTTCGAACAGAGCGACCAGGTGAGGCCGCAGGTCATAACCCCAGCGTTTCTGGAATTGCTCGAACAGGTCGGGCGTCCAGCGAATCGAGTTGCGGCCCGGTGGGTTTATGTGGGGTTCGTCGGTAAAGATGCCGGGCACAGTCTTGCCGAACTCCAATCCGATGGTGCGCTCGTAGCCGCGCATGGTGGTCTCGATGAACTTTTCGGTAACTCCAGGTTTGAGCAGGTCCACATAGGAGAAGCCGGCGTACCAGGAGCTCTTGGGATACCAGGCGCGTTCAAAGCAGTAGAATTCACCGGAACCGGCCTGTCGGGCGGGATCGGCGAGCAGAAAGCTATCGCCCGGCTTTTCAAGCAACACGGTGCAGCTTCGCACAGCGCTTGGATCGAGGGCAGTGAGCTTCTTCATGGTGAGGCCCTGGCCATCCTGCCAGGATTCCGGCATCGTGGCGGGCACGTGGCCTCCGGCGAAGCCCGAAGGGTAAGAGTTCTCGTCATAAAGCCAGACGAGCATGCCGAGCTGGCGGGCGCGCTCGACGGTGTAGCGGACCAGGGAAAACCAGCGCTCGGAGAGATACTCGGTGATCAGCCCTGGCCGGGGGTGGATGAAGACGCCACCGATGCCTTGACTTTTGTAGTCCTGCAGGAACAGATCAATTTCGCGCTCGGTCACGTCGCCGTTCCAGACGAAAAACGGCGCGGTGCGAAAGGCAGCAGGCGGGTCAGCGAAACGGGCGCGGAGCTCGCCGAAGCTTTGCGGGGGCGTCTGCGCCAGAGCGCAAGCGGCAGCGAGCAGACATAGTAGCGATCGGAGCATGGCATTCCTCACTGAAGCAAAGAAGATAGCACGCGGACAGGCGGGCGTGGGGACTACCGGTGCGCAGGGCAAGAGAGCGAAAAGCGCTGCGCGGGAAGGCTGTGTGGGACTTGACACGTAAACGGGTGTATATTTCTGTTCTCGGGGAGTTCGAGGTGAACCTTCCCGGTAAAGGAGGGCAAATGAGCACGTTGACGCGTCGCGAGTTTCTGGCTGGCAGCGCCGCGCTCGCCGCACGCCCCGCGCGCCGCCCCAACATCCTGTTCCTGATGGTGGATGAAATGCGCTGGGATGCGATGGGCTGCGCAGGGCATCCGGTGGTGAAAACGCCCAACCTGGATCGGTTGGCCCGCCAGGGAGTGCGCTTCCACGCTTGCTACACGGTGTCCCCGGTTTGCTCGCCTGCGCGCGCCTCACTGTTCACCGGCCGCTATGCGCAGGTGCATGGAGTCATAGCGAACGGCGTACCAGCACATCCCGGAGAGATCTTTCTTCCTTCGATCCTCAAGCACTATGGCTACCACACAGCGATCTCGGGAAAACTTCACTTTCGGCCCATACAGTTCGATTTCGGCTTCGATCGCTTCTGGAGCTTTGCGGCCGAAGGTCCGACGCCGGAACTGGGCTACCAGGCGTATTTGCGGAAAAAGTACGGTTCACCCAATAAATGGCCGATCGTTCCCGGCACGTGCCCGTGGCCCGATGATCCGCTGGGACGCGACGTGGGCTTGTTCAAGTATCCCAAAGAGGACTTCGAGACGGAGTGGATCACCGACCGAGCTATTGAATACCTCCGTAGCCGGCGCGGCCAGGGCCAGCCTTGGTTCTTGTTCGTCAGCTATCTGAAGCCGCATTCGCCCTCCGTAGAACCCCAACCTTACTTCAGCATGTACGACCCCGACTCCATACCCGTGCCCAGACTGCCTCGGAATGCCCGCGAAATGCGTGCTCGGCAAACCGGCCAGGCGCGGCGCCACTATGTGGACGACGAGCGCATGGTTCGGGTGCTGAGCGCCTTGTACTACGGGGCCATAACTCATGTAGACGAGCAGATTGGCCGCTTGCTCGGAGAACTGGAAAAACTCGGGATGGCTGATGACACCCTGATTCTTTTCACGGCGGATGACGGTAACATGCTGGGAGATCGCGGCCGCTGGTTCAAAGGCGTGCAATACGAGGGCTCGGTGCGAGTGCCCTTGATCTGGCGGGGCCCGCGTGGCGCTTCGGAAAACACCGGGCGCGTAATCGAGAAAGTAGTAGAGAACACCGACATCATGCCCTCGATCCTGGACGCCGTTGGGATCCCGGTTCCCGAGGGCGTGCAGGGACGAAGCTTCCTGCGGTTGGCTCGCGGCCAGGATCCGAACTGGAAAAACCGCTGTTACTCACAATTGCGCAGCGGGATGGTGGTGGACGGTTCCTGGAAGCTGATAGACAACAGCCTCGACGGCAGCGGGCCATTCGAACTATACAATTTGGCGGAAGACCCAAAAGAAGAACGAGACCTTTCCCAAGACCCGCGCCAGCGCGAGCGGGTTGCCGAATATCGGCGCCTGCTGGCTGCCTGGCGCGCCGAGCGGCCGGGACCTATAAGGGTCCCTGGTATGTCGCTGCCTTCCTATGCCCTTATCAGCGAAGAGGAGCGGCGCCGAGCGATCCAGGAGGCCCCCGACAATCGCCCGCGGCCCTCGCGCAGACGTTGAGATACGCGGCGCAGCTCACAAGGTTATAAGTGAGCGTGAGCGGCCGGAACAGCCGGATCTCGCCGTGCGCGCGTTAACCCGGGCCCTTTCGCCTTTGCGAGGTCCTGACAGGGCTTAGCCCGCTTCAAATGGTGTCCTTCGGCAGTAGCCGCCGGATGTTCCCGCCCAGCACCATAGCTTCGTCGGCGGGCGGCAGCTTCAGCAGCTTGATCTTGTATAACTCGACGCGCGAGTCCAGTTCAGGTCCGTCACTGCCGAAAATAATTTTGCCCGGCCCCAATTCCTTGACGGCCAGCTCGAGATACTTGAAATAGACTACCCCCGAGGTTTTCAGGTAAACATTGGGGTAACGCCGGGCGATGCTGATGGCTTCCAGGTGGTCCATCCAGTTTTGTGAAGCGAAGCTGCCGAGATGGGCCACGATGAAAGGCACCTGGGGATACTCGGAGGCGATCATGTGGAGGTTGCCAACTTTCTCCGGATGATAAAGAACCGGAATGCCGAGCTCGGCTACGGCATCGAGCACTTCACGAGTCGGCAGGCGATGCAGCTTGAGGCCTTTCAGACCCATTTCCTTCACTTCGCGTCGAAGCATGGCGGCAATGCGCCCAGCTTCGGTCTGCGGATCGTGTTTGGCGAAGCCGATGAACTTGTCGGGATACCGCGCGCAGATCTCGGCGATGTCGCGATTGGGTTTCTCGTACTCGGTGTTGTTGATGGGAAAGATAATCGTCCGGTCAATGCCGGCTTCTGCCATATTGCGCAACGTGACCTGAATATCTGCGCGGGTGGTCCAGGGAGCTGACATCGCCTGGCCTAGACCTGCGTGGCAATGGGCGTCAATGACGAGCGGACGCTGAGCGGGTGCAGCCATTGTCGCCAGCGTGGTGAGGAATTCTCGACGGTTCGCTGCGAAGGCCATGTTCGATCCTCCTTGCGAGCGGTATAGCCGAGGAGTCGGCTCGCCGTACTCCTTCGTGGCTCAGGATTAGCGAAAAAACACGTCGCGGGGCCAATTTTACCGTGCGAGCCGGTCGAGGGGGCGGTGGCAGCGCCGAGGTGACCCTGGGAGGCCCCCGAACTTCCGGGACTCCCTTCCCGGAGGGCGAACGGCTTTACAAGGGGTCGCTTGGGGGAGGCTAGCGATGGCGAGGCGGCGAGGGGCGAAAGGAGGGTTGCGGGCCGACCCTAGTGCATGCTAACCTAGCGATCGCTAGGAAACCGCCATGCCCTCCAGCTCTCGCCTCACCGCTGAGGAGCGCCGGGCCGCCATCCTTGAGGCCGCCCTCCGGCTGTTCTCCGAGCGCGGTTATCGTGGCACCACCACGCGCGCACTGGCTGAGGCGGTCGGCGTCACCGAGCCGGTGCTTTATGAGCATTTTCGGTCCAAGCGCGACCTTTACGCCGCCATCGTCCAAGCCAAGTGCCGCGAGGGCTTCCAGCAAGGCGCCGCCATGCTGGAACCCTACGCTCGGGCCCGCGACGACTGGGGCCTTTTTACGCGACTGGGTGAATTCATTCTCGAGCTTTACCGCAACGATCCGGCGTACACGCGATTGTTGCTGTTCGCGGTTCTGGAAGAACCGGAGCTGGGCGTGCTCTTTTACGAGCACCAGCACGAGGGCCGGCAGTTGCTCGCCGGCTACATCCGCCGGCGGATCGAAGAAGGCGCTTTCCGTCCGGTAGACCCCGAGTTGGCGGCGCGCGCATTTCTCGGGATGTTTTTCCACCTCGGTCAGGTGGGCGTTCTCTACAACGATCCCCTGGCGCAGGGGCGGAGCAAGCCCGTGCGCGAGATCGTGGAGGCCATGGTGCGCATTTTTCTGGACGGCCTGCGCAACGAGCAGGCGCAAGTTCCGAAGCAGTCCTGTGAGGAGGATCGGAAATGAGGGCAGGATTTGCCCTGATGGCACTCATCTTTCTGGTCGCGGTTGGCTGCGGGCGTCAAAAGCAGGACAGCAAGGCGGAGGCTTCCACGGCCTCGGTCCAGCCTGTGGAGGTGCGCGTGGCCACGGCGGAGGTTCGGCGGGTGCCGCGCACGCTCTCGGTGACGGGTTCGCTATGGCCCGATGAGACGGTGCAGGTGAGCGCGGAAGTGGCGGGCCGGGTCGCGGCGATCCATGCGGACTTCGGCCAGCGCGTGCGCAAGGGAGACGTGCTGGTCGAGCTCGACAAGCGCGAGCTGCAATTGCAACTGGAGCGCGCGCGGGCTGCTCTGGCGCAGGCTCTGGCGCGCATCGGACTGGATCCGAGTCGCGAGGAGGTCGTTCCGGAGACCACGCCGGCCATCCGTCAGGCTCAGGCCGCGTACGAGGACGCCAAGGCTCGCTATGAGAGCGCGCTCAAGCTGGTCAAGACCGGCGACATCGCCGAGCAGCGCTTCATCGAAATCGAGAAGGCGTATCAGGCGCGCGAGGCAGCGCTCGAAGCCGCGCGGCACGAGTTGCGCGTGCAACTCGCCGCAATCCAGGCGTTGCGGGCGGAAGTGAGGCTGGCGGAGAAGCGGCTGGCGGACGCTACGGTGCGCGCGCCCTTTGACGGGGCAGTGGCGGCGCGACTGGTCGCTCCAGGCCAGTACCTGCGCGAGAACACGCCGATGCTTACGCTGGTCAAGACTCATCCGCTGCGTCTGCGCGTGGAGATCCCGGAAACGGCCGCGGCCCAGGTGCGGGTGGGCAGCACGCTGCGGTTCACCACGGATGCTGCGCCGGGCGAGCAATTCCAAGCCGTCGTGCGCGAGTTGAATCCGACGCTGGAAGCGCGTTCCCGTTCCCTGACTGCGGAGGCGCGGCTGAAGGCCAATGATCCGCGCCTGAAGCCCGGCATGTTCGTCCAGGTTCAACTGACTCTGGCGGAAGATTCCAGCGTGGTGGTCGTGCCCCGGGAGGCGCTGTACCAGATCGCGGGGCTGACCAAAGTTTTCGTGGTGCGCGACGGGCGCGCCGTGGAGCAGAAGATCGTGCCGGGGATGGAGCTGGGCGCCTGGGTGGAGGCGCCGGCGAGCCAGATCCGCCCGGGCGACATGGTGGTCGTGAGCGGGCAGGCCACGTTGGTCAACGGGGCGCCGGTCCGGGTTCGTCCCGCTCGAGAGAGGTGAACCATGCAAAAGCTGGCCGAGATTTGCGTGCGGCGGCCCGTGTTCGCCACCATGCTGATCCTGGCGCTGGTGGTGCTGGGGCTGAACTCCTACCGCAAGTTGGGTGTGGACCTGCTGCCCAAGATCGAATTTCCTACCGTCACCATCACGACCACGCTGCGCGGCGCTTCGCCCGAGGAAGTGGAAAGCCAGGTCACGCGCCGGATCGAGGAGGCGGTCAACACCGTCAGCGGCATTGACGAATTGCGTTCGCTCTCGGCGGAGGGCGTCTCGATCGTCTACGTCACCTTCGTGCTGGAGAAGGACCCGGACGTGGCGGCGCAGGAGGTTCGCGACCGCGTCGCCAGCGTGGTCCGCCAGTTGCCGCGCGACACCGATCCGCCGGTCATCGAGAAGATCGCCACCGACGCCACGCCCGTGATCTCGATCGCGGTCTCGGCGCCCCGCGAGCTGCGCGAGATCACCAAGCTGGTGGACGACCGATTGAAGAAAAACATCGAGTCACTGCCGGGTGTGGGTCAGGTGCGCTTCGTGGGCGAGCGCCGGCGTCAGATCCAGATCTGGCTGGACGGCGAGAAGCTCTACGCCTACAACCTCAACATTGACCAGGTGCGGGCGGCCATCGCTGCGCAGAACGTGGAGATTCCGGGCGGGCGCATGGATCAGGGTCCGCGCGAGGTCTCCCTGCGCACGCTGGGTCGCATCGAGCGTCCACAGGATTTCGCGGACCTGATCATAACGGCGGCAGGGGGCGCGCCGGTGCGCGTGCGGGATATCGGGCGCGTGGAGGACGGGGTCGAGGAGCCGCGGTCGCTGGCGCGGCTGGACGGCGAACCTGCGGTCGTGCTCGAGGTGCGCAAGCAGGCGGGCACGAACACGCTGGAGGTGATCCGGACGGTCAAGGCGCGCGTGGAGGAACTCAAGCCCACGCTGCCGCCCGACTTCCGCATTGCCTACCTGGGCGATCAATCGCTGTTCATCGAGGCTTCGTTCAAGGCGGTACAGGAGCACCTCATTCTGGGCGGCCTGTTCGCAGGACTGGTGGTGTTGCTTTTCATCCGCAGCTGGCGGACGACCCTGATCGCGGCGGTGGCCATTCCCACCTCGATCGTCTCCACCTACACCCTGATGCACTGGATGGGGTTCACGCTCAACCAGATCACCATGCTGGCGCTGGTGCTGGTGGTGGGCGTGGTGATTGACGACGCGATCGTGGTGCTGGAAAACATATTCCGCAACGCGGAGGAAAAGAAACTGGCGCCGCAGGAGGCGGCCATTCAAGGCACGCGCGAGATTGCGCTGGCGGTGATGGCGACCACGCTCAGCCTCGTGATCATTTTCCTGCCTGTGGCCACGATGGGCGGCATGGTAGGCCGCTTCATGTCGAGCTTCGGATGGACGGCGGCGTTCGCCATCATGGTCTCGCTGCTGGTGAGCTTCACGCTGACGCCGATGCTGAGCTCGCGTTTCCTGCGGCTGGAAGAAGGCACGCCGGCCACGCGGGAAACGGCCGTGTACCGGGCCGTGGCCCGGCCATACCGGCGCATGTTGCGCTGGGCGATGACGCACCGCTGGGTCGTGGTGCTGGGGGCGGTGCTGACGGTGCTCTCGACCATCCCGTTGTTCATGGCCATCGGAAAAGACTTTCTGCCGGTGGATGACCGCAGCGAGTTCGAGGTCACCGTGCGCATGCCGGTGGGATCGTCGCTCGAGGGCAGCGACCGGATGATGCGCGAACTGGAGGCGGAGCTGCGGCAACTGCCGGGCGTGACGCATCTGCTCACGCTGATTGGCGCGGATGCGCGGCGTCAGGTGGATCGGGGCGCGATCCTGGTCGAACTGGCGCCGGTCGAGGAACGCAAGCATACGCAAAACGAGTTGATGGAGATGGCTCGCCGGCGGCTGGCGCGTTTCCGCGATCTGACCATCAGCGTGCAGTTGCCGGCATTCATCCAGGGCGCCGGATCGGCGGCCGCGAAGGACCTGCTGTTTTTCATCCAGGGGCCCGATCTGGCCCGGCTGGAGCGTTACACGGAAGCCGTGAAGAAGCGCCTGGCGGAGATCCCGGGAGTCACCGACCTGGAGTCCAGCTATGAGCCGGGCAAGCCCGAGTTGCGCGTCTACATCAACCGTGAGAAGGCGGCCGACCTCCACGTGAGCGTGGCTTCGGTGGCTACCGCGTTGCGCACGCTGGTGGGTGGCGACGAACAGGTGACCACGTACCGCGAGGGCGACGATCGCTACGACGTGGCGTTGCGCGTGGACAAGGCGTTTCGCGATTCGCCCAACGCGCTTCAGCGCCTCTACGTGCCTTCGGCCACGCTGGGCAACGTCCCGCTGGCCAATGTCGTGCGCGTGGAACCGGGCGGCGGTCCGGTGCAGATTGACCGCGTGAACCGGCAGAGGCAGATCCTGATCAGCGCCAACCTGACGGGCGGGCAGGCGCTGTCCAACGTGTTGCCCGTTCTGGACGAGACGGTCCGCGAGCTGAACATGGGGCCGGAATACCGCTACGGTTTGCTCGGGCGTTCGCGCGAGTTCGGGCGGGCCTCGCTCGAGTTCGTGCTGGCTTTCGTGCTGGCCATTGTCTTCATGTACATGGTGCTGGCGGCGCAGTTCGAAAGCTTCATTGACCCGGTGACCATTCTCGTGAGCCTGCCCCTTTCGGCGCCGTTTGCGCTGCTGTCGCTGATGGTGATGGGCGAGAACTTTTCCATCGTCTACAGCTCGCTGGGCATTCTGATGCTGTTCGGGATCGTCAAGAAAAACTCGATCCTGCAAATTGACCGGATCAAGCGGCTGCGCTTCGAACACGGGATGTCGCGGCTGGATGCGATTCTGCGGGGCTGCGAGGACCGGCTGCGCCCGATTCTGATGACGACGGCGACGCTAGTGGCGGGCATGATTCCGATGGCCGTGGGCACGGGCGCCGGGGCGGGCACGCGGCGGACGGTGGCGGTGGTCGTGATCGGCGGGCAGTCGCTGTGTCTGCTGCTGACGTTGCTGGTGACGCCGGTGGTGTATTCGCTGTTCGACGATCTGGCGCACTCGCCGGTGTGGGGTCGGCTGGCGGCCGCACTGCGCGTCCTGAGCCTGCGGCGGGCGTGGGCCAGCATCACAAGCCTGTTTGCGCTGGGACTGCTGGTGGCGGCGCCGCTCAACGCGCAAGCGCCTGTGGACCGGCCCCAGCGTGTCGGCGTGGGCATGGTGCGACGCCCGCTGAGCCTTTCCGAAGCGATCCAGACCGCGTTGCGCTCCAATCTCGAAATCGAGATCGAGCGCGTGAGCACGGCCACGGCGCAGCAGGCGGTCAAGGCGGCGCAAGGCTACCTCGATCCCGTCTTCCGGTGGACTCCCCTGCTGGAATCGCGCAACACGCCCACCAGCTCGATCCTGATGGGCGCCGGGGGCCGGCTCAGCGAGCATCTGCTGGCGCAGAATTTCTACCTGCGGCAGCGGCTGCCCTGGCAGGGCGCCTCGCTCGGACTGGATTTCGAAAACGCGCGGCAGTCCACCTCGAACCCGTTCGTCTCGCTCAACCCGTTCATCAACTCGCGGCTCGTCTTCAGTGTGAGCCTGCCGCTGCTGCGCGGTCGCACGATCGATCGCGAGCGGGGCGAGTTGCGGATCCGGCGCAAACAACTGGAGGGTTCGGAGGCGGACTTTGAGCAGCGGGTGAGCGAGGTGATTGCGCGCGTGGAGCAGGCGTACTGGGATCTGGTGGCGGCGCGCGAGGCAGTCGAGGTGTTGCGCGAGTCGGTCGAGCTGGCGCGCGAGCAACTGGCGCGCACACGGCGCATGGTGGAGAGCCAGACGCTGGCGCCGGTGGAGATCTCGGCGGCGGAAGCCGAACTGGAACGGCGCGTGGACAGCTACTACGCCGGGCTGAACATGCTGACGGAAGCCGAAAACGGATTGAAGATGCTGCTGGCGGGCGGACGCCAGGAGGCGCTGTGGAACGAGGAGATCGTTCCCACCGAAGTCAAGATGATCGAGCCGCCGGAAGCGGACGATCTGCGGAGCGCAGTCGCGACAGCGCTGGAGCGGCGACCGGAGGTGCGCGCGTTGAAGGCCCGCCAGCAGGCGGCGCGCACGCAGAGCGATCTCAGCGCCGAAATGGTCAAGCCGCAGTTGAATCTGGTGGCCAGTTATGCCAACGCGGGCCTGGCGGGCACGGTGAGCGAACGCGAGAATCCGTTCAGCGAAGCCAGCCGCGTTTCGGCGATCCGGTTGAACGAGCTTTCGGTACTGGCGGGGCTGCCACCGGTTCCCGTAGTGAGCTTCGGCGGGCTGCCGGACATCCTGGTGGGAGGCTACGGGACGGCGCTGTCCAATCTTTTCGCACGGCGCTACCAGACCTTTCAGGCAGGGCTGAGTCTGGATCTGAACTTGCGCAATCGCACTGCGGAAGCGAACCTGGCTCAGGCGCGGCTGGCCGAGCGACGGCTGGCGCTGGAGCAGACGCGGCTGGAGCAACTCATTGAGATGCAGGTGCGCAACGCCTTGCAGGCTTTGGAGACGGCGCGGCAGAGGATCCGGGCGGCCGAAGCGAGCGCGCGTGCGGCCAAGGACAAGCTCGACAGCGAGGTCAGGCTGTTCCAGGCGGGCGAGTCCACCAACTTCATGGTGTTGACGCGGCAGAACGAGTATTCGGATTCGCGGCGTCGTGAAGTGGTGGCGCGGCTGGAGGCCAACAAGGCGGTCTCTCGGCTGCGACTGGCCATGGGCCTGACGCTCGAGAGCTACGGAATCAAGCTGAACTGAGCGTTTGCCCGCGCGCCGTCGGATATAATCGCGGGAGTGAGCGAAATCCGACGCTCGGTCTGCCCGCTGGACTGTCCAGACACGTGCGCGTTGCTCGTCACACTGGAAAATGGCCGGGTGACGCGGCTGCGCGGCGATCCCGAACATCCGGTGACGCGCGGCTTTCTCTGCGAGAAGGTCACGCGCTATCTCGATCGCCAGGATTCGCCCCAGCGCTTGCTCTATCCCCAGCGGCGCGTGGGGCACAAGGGCGAAGGGCGCTTCGAGCGCATTTCGTGGGACGAAGCGCTGGATGAGATCGCGCAACGGCTCCAACGCATCGTGCGCGAATACGGGTCAGAGGCCGTCCTGCCCTACAGCTATGCGGGCACGATGGGGCTGGTGCAGGGCGCTTCCATGGACCGGCGCTTTTTCCACCGGCTCGGCGCGTCACGGCTGGAACGAACGATCTGCTCGGCGGCCGGCACGGCGGCGCTCGCGACGACTCTGGGGCATCGCTACGGGACCGAGCCGGAGCAGTTCCGCCACGCCAGGCTCATCCTGCTGTGGGGCGCCAACGTCCTGGGCGCGAACATTCACTTGTGGCCGTTCTTGGTGGAAGCGGTGCGCAGCGGGGCGAGGATCTACACGATTGACCCGGTGCGGAATCGCACGGGGCAGCTCGCGCACCGGCACTATTTCATAAATCCGGGAAGCGACGCGGCGCTGGCGCTCGGCCTGATGCACGTGATCCTTGCCGAAGGCCTCTATGACGCCGATTACGTAGCGCGTTACACCGAAGGCTTCGACGAGCTGGCGGATTGCGTCCAGCATTATCCCCCAAAACGCGTGGCGGAACTGACGGGCCTGGCGGCCGAAGATATCGTCGGGTTGGCGCGCGAGTACGCCACCACGCGACCCGCGGCGATTCGAGTCAACTACGGCGTGCAGCGCAGCGAGCGGGGCGGGCTGGCGGTACGCGCCATTTCGTTGCTGCCTGCGCTGACGGGCGCCTGGCGCGACGTGGGCGGCGGTTTGCTGCTTTCCACTTCCGGCGCTTTCCCCCTGAATCGCGAGGCCGCGGAGCGGCCGGATCTGGAGGCGCTGTCGGGCCTGCGGAGGCCGGCGCGCAAGGTGAACATGGTGCAACTGGGTCGTGCGCTGACCGAGCTGGATGATCCGCCCGTCATGGCGCTCATCGTTTACAACTCGAACCCCGCCGCAGTGGCGCCGAACCAGAATCTGGTGCTGCGCGGGCTGGCGCGCGAGGATCTGTTCACGGTAGTGATCGAGCAGTTGCCCACGGATACGGCGGACTGGGCTGACATCGTGCTGCCCGCCACCACCTTCCTCGAGCACACGGATTTGTACATCTCCTACGGGCATTACTACCTGCAACTGGCGCGGCCCGTGGCGGCGCCGCCGGGAGAGGCCAAACCGAACGCAGAGATTTTCCGGCTGCTGGCAGAGCGCATGGGTTTCCGCGAGCCGTGTTTTCGCGAGAGCGACGACGACATCATCCGTGCTGCTCTGGCGAGCGGCCATCCGTTCCTCGAGGGGATCACGCTGGAAGCGCTGGAAGAACGCGGGTGGATGCGTCTGCGGGTGGCCCCTGACGGTGAGCCGTTCCTGCCCTTCGCCTGCGGCGGTTTCGGCACGCCTTCCGGGCGTCTCAATTTCGCCGCTGCGAGGCTGGATTACGAGCCGCCCGTCGAATCCCGTCTGGGTGACGCCGGGCTGAGATCGCGCTATCCGCTGGAATTGGTGTCTTTGAAAAGCGACAGCGGGCTGAATTCGACCTTCGGCTACCGCGATGCGGTGGATCGCGAAACGTCGCTGGTCTGGATCCACGAAGCGGACGCGGCAGCGCGCGGCATTCGCGACGGCGACCGGGTGCGCATCTTCAACGACCGGGGTTCGATCCGGCTGATAGCGCGCGTGGGTCGCGACGTGGCGCGCGGGGTGGTGGCTGCGCGCTCGATCCGCTGGCCGAAGCGGGCGCCGGACGGGCGCAATGTGAACGCGCTGACCTCGGACCGGCTGGCGGACATGGGCGGCGGGGCCACGTTTTATAGTTGTTTGGTGGAAGTGGAAAAATGCGCCGATTGATTCCTCGCAGGCTGGTGGTGGTCGCGCTTCTGCTGGCTGCTGCGACCGGTTGCAAGCGCGAACAGCGGGCGATCGAGAAGGCGACGGTCGAGCAACAGCCGGAGCTGGCCACCTTCGTGCACGTGGCCGATCCCAAGACCTCGTTCCAGTTGCTGGAAGGATTCTACGCGCTGGAGGGAAACACGTGGCGGTGGACGGCGAAGAAATTCTCCGTCGTGCTCCGCGCGCCCGCGGGAGCGCAGGAGAAAGGGGCGACGCTGCGTCTGAAGCTGAACATACCCGAGGCGGTGTTTTCGCGGATCGGCGCGCAGACCCTGACGGCAGAGGCCGGCGGCGTGACCCTTCCGCCCCAGCGGTTTGACAAGCCGGGCGATTACGAATACGTGCGCGATGTGCCCGCGCATGCCTTCCGCCGGGATAGCCTGATCGTCAGCTTCGCTCTGGACAAGGCGCTGCCGCCGGGCGGCGTGGACCAGCGCGAGCTGGGCATTATCGTGACCGCGATCGGTCTGGATCCCAAGTAGGGCGGAACCGGTAGATCTCGAAGACGATGCGGCCGTGGCGGTCGCGGATCTCGGCGAGGGCTTCTCTCGCGTATCCGAGTTTCAGCGCGTGGGCGGCCAGACGGCCTCCCTGTCGGGCAACGTCCTGCTCGCGCGCAGCGTAACCGACAAAGACGGGATTCGGCAATTCCAGCAGCCATCGCAGCGTGCGCGCGCCCTGCTCATCCAGGCTTTCGCGCGAGGCAAGATCTATGGCCTGATAGAGCGGCAGGCGGCCACGGCTCAACAGTCGGGCGCTGTCCAGGATTCCCCAGTCCACGATGACGATGGCGCCGGCCCGCGCGGTCTGGAGGCGCTCGACCAGCGGTCCCATGGCGTCCGTCCAGTAGGGGCCCGGCCCGTGCCGGATGAACTGCGCAAGGTATTCGTTGGTGACGAGAAGGCCAGAGACTGCGAGAACCGAGACCAGCGCTGTTACGGCTGCGCGTGCGCCACGGAGCGGTCGGTTCGAGATCTCAGCCAGCGTGGCGGCGACGATCAGGTGGGGCAGAGGCCACAGGAGCACGCTGTGGTGAGCCGAGCCGCCCGTGCCTTCGTTGAGCGCCATCTGAAGCCACGCCACGCTCATGGCAAGGAGCGCGAACAATACGGCGCGGCGGGCGGGGGACCGCCAGATGAAGGGAAGCAGCGCGAGGCAGCCAGTGAGCGCGTAGAACAGCAGGTTGCGGCGGGGGCGCCCGGCCAGCTCGCTCAGTGCAAGGGAGGCGCGTTCGAGGCGGGTCGGCGGATCGAGGCGCCGAGCTCCGTCATCTTCGCGCGTCAGGTAGCCGAACAGCGCCGATCCTTCCAGCGTCGAACGAACCATGCGCAGCTTGCCCGCCAGATCGTACGTGCTGTAGCGGGCGTTGCGGAGGGTGGGTCCGTGGTGGCGGAAGTTGTAAACGATCAGGGGAGCGGCGCCGGCGGCGAGCGCGAGCAGCGCGACGGCGACATTCCTGCGGTCGGCCACGCGGGCTAGCTCGCGTCGGAAGACGATGAGCGAAGCGACCGCGATGCCCGTGAACATCCACACGAAGATGGCCTTGTCCCACAAAGCCAGGCCGAACAGGAAAAAGGCCGCGGCGAGTTGCCGCCGGCTGCCGGTGCGATAAAACCGCAGGAGCAACATGAGGCCCGCAAGCAAGAGCAGGTGTTGGAGCGCCACTGGTCCCCAATCGAAGGTGGTCAGCAGCAGGAAGCTGGTGTCGGTTGCGAGCAGCAGTCCACCGATCCAGGCGGCGCGTCGTCCCAGCGTCTCACGCAGCAGAATTACGAAGAGGCCGACGCTGGTTGCGCCGGCGAGCACCACGGGCAGCCGCAGCGAGACGGGTGAGGGCGGCCAGATGGAGAACCAGGCCGCGTAGAGCAGGGCCTTGAGGGCGCCCAGGTAGCTCATCACCATGAGCGGGATGCGGTGCTTGAAAATCTGAACGAAGTTTTCCAGATTGCGTGGCTCGTAGATCAGGGAGGCGAAGAGGGCCTCGTCAGTTTGAGGACCGGGGTAGGGCAACAGGACGAGGGCCTGGAGAGCGAAGAGTAACGCGCAGAGGGAGGCGATGAGGAGACTGCCGCCGCTTGGCTGTAATCGGTTGATCAGTCTGGAGATAGCCGTTGCTCCGAACTTCGTATTATGGCGCAGGCCCGCCGCCGCTCGCTGGGGTCGTCCGGACGGGCGATGCTATAGTTGACTGTTGATTCGAGTGGGTACGCAACGGCTGTGGCGCATCGCTTGGTGGATCACCCCGCTCCTGTTTTGCCTTGCGGTTTACTGGCTCGGACTGAAGTGCTGGTTCTGGCAGGACGATTTTGCGTGGCTGCACCTCAAACACGAGATCCATGACTGGCGCGACTTCGTGCGGCTGCTGTTCGAGCCCCGGGCGCAAGGGACGATCCGGCCCCTGAGCGAGCGGCTGTTCTTCATCGTGTTTTACGCGATCTTTGGACTGGACGCGCTGCCATTTCGAATCTGGGTTTTCCTGAGCCAGTTCGCGAATCTGGCGCTGTTGATGGCGCTGACGTGGCGTTTGACGGGGTCGCGACTTGCGGGCTGGCTGGCCGCCATCCTGTGGGTCTCGGGCAGCGGCCTGGCGCGCGTCATGACGTGGACTTCGGCCTACAACCAGGCTTTGTGTACCCTGTGCCTGCTCGGGGCGTTTTACCTGCTGGTCCGGTACGCGCAGACGGGCGAACAGCGCTACTGGAGATGGCAGTGGGGGCCGTATCTGGCGGGATTCGGAGCCTTGGAGTGGATGGTGGTATACCCGGCCGTGGCCACGGCTTACGCGATCCTCTGCGCCCGCGGCCTCTGGCGGCGAACGCTCGGGCTGTGGCCGCCGGCGATTCTCTACGCCGTTGTGCACCATTGGGTGACACCCGCTCCCAGTGGGGGGACTTACGGACTGTACTTCGATGAGAAGCTTCCAGGCGTCCTCTCGACCTACTGGCAGTGGGCGCTGAGCGCGGCGTACGCCTCGGCCCCCGCGCTGCGAGCGGTGGCGTGGCTAATCACGCTGGCGCTGGTTGGCTTCGCGTGGGTGCGGTGGCGGCAGGGCGATCGTTTGCCGGCGTTTCTGATCTTGTGGTTCCTGATCATGATCGCGCCGGTGTTGCCGCTCCAGAGGCACATGATGGACTACTACCTCACGATGCCGACCTTGGGGACCGCCATGCTGGGCGGCTATGCGGCAGCCAGGGGCCTGCAAGGCCGGGCGGTGGGCAAAGCGGTCGCGGTGGGCTTGGTTGTTGCTTATCTCGCCGTGGCCCTGCCTGCAACTCGGGAAGCGACACGCTGGAACTACGAGCGCAGTCGGCTGGTGCGAGGCATGGTCCGCGGCGTGGCACGCGCCAATCAGTTGCATCCCGGCAAGATCATCCTGTTGGTGGGGGTGGACAACGGCCTGTTCTGGACCGGTGTGTTTGATCAGCCGTTCCGGCTCGTGGGGAAGAATTCCGTGTTTTTGGCTCCCGGTACGGAGGAGGAGATCGAGCGGCATCCTGAGTACGGGGATGTGGAGCGGTTCGTATTGCCGCCGGGGGCGGCGCTCAGGGCGTTGGACGAGGGTCGGTTGGTCGTTTACGCGGTGGAACAGGACCGGCTGCGGAACATCACGCGAGTGTACGCGCCCGTGGCCCGCTTGCGCTGGCGGGAGGAGGAGCCGCGTCAAGTTGATGTCGCGGAGCCAATTTTTGCGCGCCAGCTCGGTCCGGGATGGTACGAGATTCAGGGATCCCACCGCTGGATGGGGCGGCGTGCGACCGTTTGGCTCGGCGGGCCGCGGAGCGCCGGCGAACGCCTTTATATTCAAGGGTTCTGCCCGGCGGTTCGGGTCAAGGCGGGGCCGGCGGAGCTGCGGCTCAGTGTGGATGGCCGTCCCGTGGGCAGGTTGCGGCTTGAGAAGCCTAACCATTTGTTTTCTGGGGACTTCCCGCTTCCCGCGGAAGTGGTTGGCCGTCCCAGAATCGAACTGGTGATCGAGGTGGAACCTCCGCTGAGGGTACCTGGCGACCAGCGAGAGCTGGGGCTGGCTTTCGGGCGCTTCGCCATCCGATAGGGGGATTCAATTTTCCCGCCTCGGGTGAAACCCGGATCTGCGGCTTGCATCTAAAGGAAAGCGGGCACCCACCGATAAGTGGGTGGGTCCGCCTCCCGTACGGGGCCGATGGCAAGTGGCCCAAAAAACGGGAACTTTCCCGCGTGCGGGACGTCTAAACCGAAGTTGCGCCCTTTGGGCGCTTTTGGGTCTTGACAAGGACCGAATTTGGAGAGAAAATTGCCCGATCATGGCTGGATGGCTCGGCATGGCAGCGAACGTCACGCGCGGGGAGGCTTGGGGCGCCGACCTGCTGCGGTTCGCCAGGTACGCCGGCCATGCCAGGAGCGGGATTCGGCAACGCAACATGAAGGAAAAGAAAGCAATGCACGGCGTTCACTCGGGGAGTGAAGGAGGGGAAGCAAGATGACTAACGGCGAACTGAAGAAGTACCGCGAAATGCTCGAAAAGAAGCGGGCCGAGCTGGCCGAGACGGTCCGCCGGCGCGATGAGATTGCCATCGAAAAATCGGCAGATGCCATTGACGAGGTGCAGCGTGCTGCTGAGCGCGAACTTGCCATCCGCAATCTCGACCGCGAGAGCCAACTTCTGCGCAACATCCGGGCTGCGCTGGCCAGGATGGACGAAGGAACCTACGGGATCTGCGTGCGCTGTGAGAAGCCGATCAGTCCGAAACGGCTGGCTGCTGTTCCGTGGACTCCGTTCTGCATCGAGTGCCAGGAAGCTGCGGACCGCAACGAGCAGGAAACGCTGGATATCCTGAACGAGATCCTGATGAACGCGGCCTGAGTCACTGGGCAGCGAGTTTCGGGGGCGCGAGCCGTTTGGTCTCGCGCCCTTCGTGTTTTCAGGCGCGTCGTGCGATCGCTGAGAGCATCCTGCCGCCCCGGTCGCCTCGCCGGTATGAGAAGAACTCATCCGGCATGCACTTGGTGCACAGGCCGCTCACCGCGATCCGCTCCGGGCGAACCCCTGCCGCGCAAAGCTGCCGGCGGCAGATGGCGCTCAAATCCAGCCGGACGCCCGTGCCTGCCTGGCTGATGCCCGGCGCCCAAGGCTCAAACAGCCGGGCGACCTCGGGTCCCACCTCGTAACACTGCCCGCAGATCGCAGGTCCCAGGGCCACCAGCAAGTCTTCCGGACTTGACTGAAACCGCTCCTGCATGGCCTGGACGACTTTCGCGACGATGGCGCGGGCCGCCCCGCGCCAGCCCGCGTGGACCGCGGCGACCGCCTTTCGCACCGGATCGGCGATCAGGATGGGCACGCAATCCGCCGTGCGGATTCCCAGAAAGAGGCCAGGGTGGTCCGAGATGAGTGCGTCGCCCTGCCCGAGGCAGCCGGGACGTCCGTCGGCCACGACCCAGTGATCGGAGTGGATCTGGCGCAGGGTGGCCAGCGGCTCGGGTCGCCAGTGGGCGGCGTGACGGGCGCCGAAGCCGTGCTCGAAGCAGCCCGGTTCATCGAGCAGGAAGCACCGGTAGATCCCTTCGGCGGTTCGATAAAACATCCGGAGCGCGGAACGTTTCAAACAGGCTGGCCGATCTGCGCGATGCGAATGTTGCGCTTGAAGTTCTCCAGCATGGACTCGTCCAGGCGGACCTCGGTGGGACGGCGGGCCAGCGTGGTCATCCGGTCAATCTTTTCCTGGAGCTTGAGCAAGCCGTAGAACAGGTTTTCCGGACGCGGCGGGCAGCCGCCCACGTAAACGTCCACGGGTACGATCTTGTCCACGCCTTGCAGCACGGCGTACGTGTTGAAGGGGCCGCCGACGCTGGCGCAGGATCCCATGGCGATGACCCATTTCGGTTCCGGCATCTGATCGTAGAGCCGTTTGAGGACGGGCGCCATTTTCAGGGTCACGGTGCCGGCGACAATCATCAGGTCGGATTGTCGGGGACTGGGCCGGAAGACCTCGGCGCCGAAGCGCGCGATGTCGAACCGCGAGGCGCTGGCGGCGATCATTTCAATGGCGCAGCAGGCCAGGCCGAAGGTCAGGGGCCACAGCGAGGACTCCCGCGCCCAGTTGAAAACGTAGTCCACCGTGGTCACCAGGACGTTGCGTTCGAACCGGTTTTCTAGGAATGGCATGGCGCTTTACCTGCGATTCTAGCACCCGGCTTGGACCGCCGGCTTGTCCCGCCCGTTTCACTACAATGGTCCGGGAGGTGGACGATGACGCGCGCAACCATCCTGCGCGAGAAGCTCCAGCGCCGGCAGGCCCTCGTGGTCCCGGGCTGCCACGACGCACTGAGCGCCCGGCTCATCGAAGACGCAGGCTTCGAAGCGGTGCAGATCAGCGGCTTCGGGCTGGCGGGTAGCCTGCTGGCCAAGCCGGACGTCGGTCTGGTGGAGATGAAGGATATCCTCGACCACACCTGGAACATCGTGCGCGCCGTGAACATTCCGGTAATGGCCGACATTGATACCGGCGGCGGCAACGCGATCAACGCGGCGGATATCACCGAGCGGCTGATCGCCATGGGTGTGGCCGGCGTGAACATCGAGGATCAAGTCTTCCCCAAGCGCTGCGGGCACATGGAGGGCAAGCAGGTGATCAGCGCCGAGGAGATGGCGGGCAAGGTGCGAGCCATGGCCGACGTGCGGCGCCGCCTGGGGTCGGATCTGGTCATCAACGCCCGCACGGACGCTTTCGCCGTCTACGGTCTGGACGAGGCGATCCGGCGGTGCAATCTCTATCTGGAGGCGGGCGCGGACATGGTTTTTATTGACGGGATTGCGCGGCGCAGCGACATCGAGCGCGCGGTGCGCGAAGTCCGCGGCCTGCTCTCGGTGAACCTGATGGACGCGGTAACAGGGGTCAAGACGGAGTTGATCCCGATTCCCGAGCTGGCGCGGATGGGCGTGGCGCGCGTCAGCATCCCGGTGGCCTCGATCCTGGTGATGCACCGGGCGCTCAAGGAGTTCTTCCACGCCTTGCGCAACTCGCCCACCGGTTTGCTGGAAGGGCAGACGCACTGGCTGACCAGTTTCCGCGAGTACACCGAGTTCGTGGGCCTGAAGCGGTACCGCGAGATGGAGAACGAGTATTTGCCGCGCGCCGTCATCGAGCAGAAGTACGGCGCCGCGTGAGAAAGGGGGCAGGGCCATGGGGATGACGCTGGCTGAGAAGATTCTGGCGAGGGCATCCGGGCGCGAAACGGTGCGTCCGGACGAGATCGTGGTGGCGGCGGTGGATATGGCGATGTCCCACGAGAACGCCGACTTGGTGCGGAAGAGCTTTCTGGAGATCGGCGCGCCGCGGGTGTGGGATCCGGAACGCATCGTGATCATTCTGGATCACCGGGTGCCGGCGGAGTCCGAGCGGACGGCGGCCACGCACAAGGCGATCCGCGAGTTCGTGCAGGCGCAGGGGATCCGGCACTTCTACGACGTAGGCCGCGGCGGCATCTGCCATCAGGTGCTGGCCGAAAACGGGCACGTGCTCCCGGGTATGGTCGTGGTGGGGACGGACTCGCATACCACCACGCACGGCGCCCTGGGAGCTTTCGCGACCGGGATCGGGGCGACCGAGATGGCGGGCGTGTGGACCGAGGGCCGGCTCTGGTTCAAGGTTCCTTCGACCCTTCGGATTCTGGTGCGGGGCGAATTCGCGCCCTGGGTTTGCGCCAAGGATCTGATTCTGCACATCATCGGGCGGCTGGGCGCCGACGGCGCCGACTACCGCGCGGTGGAATTCGACGGGCCGACGATCCGGGCCATGACGGTGGCTTCGCGCATGGTTCTGGCCAACCTTTCCATGGAAATGGGCGCCAAGGTGGCGTTCACGCCGGTGGACGAAACGCTGCTGGAGTATCTGGAGAGCCGCACGGGAAGAACAATTCCAGACAGTCCTGATTTTTCTCCTGACCCCGATGCGCGCTACGAAAAGGTTCTCGAGATTGACGTCGCGCGGGACGTTCCCGAGCCCCAGGTGGCCTGCCCGCACTCGGTAGACAACGTTCGCCCCCTCTCTGAGGTGCGCGGCACGCCCGTTCACCAGGCGGTGGTGGGCAGTTGCACGAACGGGCGGCTGGAGGACTTGGCCGCGGCGGCGGAAGTCGTGCGCGGCCAGCGCGTGCACCCGCGGACGCGCCTGCTGGTGATCCCGGCTTCCCAGCGCATCCTGCTGGAGGCGATCCGGTTGGGCTACATCCAGACGCTGATCGAGGCGGGCGCCATGATCAATCCGCCGGGCTGCGGCCCTTGTGTGGGCGTGCATCAAGGGATTCTGGCGGCGGGCGAGACTTGCATTTCGAGCACCAACCGCAACTTCGTGGGACGGATGGGGAGCAAGGACTCCTTTGTCTATCTGGCGTCGCCTGCCGTGGTGGCTGCTTCGGCGATTGCGGGCGAGATCGCCCATCCCGAAGACGTGTTGGGAGAGGAGGTCGCATGACGGGTGAGTTCAAGTTGCGCGGGCGGGTGGCCGCCAGGCTGGGTGACAACATTGACACGGATGTGATTTACCCGGGCCGCTTCCTGAACATCACGGACCGGGAGAAGACGGCTGAGCACCTGTTCGAGCTGGCTTATCCCGAGATCCGCAGCCGCATCCGTCCCGGGGATTTCCTGGTGGCGGGCAAGAACTTCGGTTGCGGCTCCAGTCGGGAACAGGCGACGGCGGCCATCAAGTACGCGGGAGTGGGCGCCGTCATCGCGGCCAGCTTTGCCCGGATTTTCTTCCGCAACTCGATCAACCTGGGCTTGCCGGCCGTGGTCTCACCGGAGGCGGCGGCTGCGCTCCAGGAAGGCGACGAGGTGGAGGTGGACCTGACCGGCGGCGTGATCACGCGCCTGGCGACGGGCGAAAAGTTCGCTGCCGCGCCGCTGGACCCGCGCGCGGCCGAGCTGCTGGCGGCCGGCGGTCTGGTCCCGTTCCTGAAGCGCAAATATGGCGGCTGAAGGGGGCAACGATGAAAAACTACCGGATTGCATGGCTTCCTGGCGACGGCATCGGCCCCGAGGTTTGCGAAGCGGCGCGGATGGTCCTGGACGCCGTCGGGTTTTCCGCAGAGTATCTGCCGGGCGATATCGGCTGGGAGTTCTGGCGCAAGGAAGGCGACGCCTTGCCGGCGCGCACCATCGAGCTGCTGCGTTCGACGGACTGCGCGTTTTTCGGGGCCATCACCTCCAAGCCGGCCCGCGAGGCGGAGCGCGAGCTGGCCCCCGAGCTTCAGGGCAAGGGGCTGACCTACCGCAGCCCGATCGTGCGCATGCGGCAGTTGCTCGACCTGTACATTTGCCTGCGTCCCGCCAAGGCTTTCCCCGGCAACCCGCTCAACTACCGCGAGGGCATTGACTTGGTGGTGTTCCGGGAGAATACGGAAGGCATGTACATCGGGGTCGAGTACACAAAACCGCCGGAATGTTTTTATCAGGATCCGGGCTTTGCCCGCATCCCGCGGGAGGCCGCGATCTCGATCCGCAGCATTACGGGGGAGGCTTCGCGACGGATCGTCGAGGCCGCATTCCAGTACGCGCGCAAGTATGGGCGCCGCAAGGTGACGGCAGTGCACAAGGCCAACGTCCTGCGGGCCACCTGCGGACTTTTCCTGGAGACAGCCCGGCAGGTGGCGGCGCGCTACCCGGATGTTGCCTTCGACGAAGCCAACATTGACGCCATGTGCATGTGGCTGCTCAAGAGCCCGCACAACTACGACGTGATCGTGACCACAAACCTGTTCGGCGACATTCTCTCCGATCTTTGCGCGCAGCTGGTGGGCGGCATGGGCTTCGGCTACAGCGGCAACATCGGGGATCGCTATGCGGTGTTCGAGCCCACGCACGGCTCGGCGCCCAAATACGCGGGCCAGAACAAGGTGAATCCCATCGCGGCCATCCTGGCGGCGAAGATGATGCTGGAGTGGCTCGGGGAAACTGAGAAGGCGGGGCGGATCGAGCAAGCGGTAGCGCGGGTGATCGCGGAAGGCAAAGTTCGCACTTACGATATGGGCGGCAACTCCACTACGCGGGAGATGGCGGAAGCGATCTGCCGGGGCCTCGGTTGAGTTTGCCGCCTACCAGCGGCGGAACCAACTGCGCCAACCCTCCGGCTCGGGCTGGGCCACGCCGTACTGGCGGTTGAGCAACTGCAAGAGGGTCTTGAGGTCCGCCAGGAACAACTGGCGCTCATGCTCCTCCGCATCCGGGGGGATCAGATCCCGGTAAGGAGCCAGGCCCGCCCAGATGGCCAGGGTGATTCTCTTTTCGACCCCGAGGTCGGAAAGATAGAGATCCAGATCGGCCTTCTGCTGCTCCAAGTCATAGCACAGCCACTGTTGGAAGGCCTGGCGATGGGCTTCGCGGATCACACGGTCGGCCTCGTCCGCGCCCAGGAAAGATTCCAGATCGTAGTGGTGGTAGCGGCCGTCCTCGCGATCATAAAGGGAAGAAAGGTAAACGAGCCGCCCGTACTGGCTGAGGATTTGCAAGATAGTACTTTGAAACTTCTGGTACGGTGTGCGCCGGTCGGTGGTAGCCGGCATGCGGGGTTTGCCAGCTCCTTCCATTTTTCGCAGGCCTCGGGCGGCCCTCCGCTCGGACTTAGTTTACCATCACTTGCAGACAGATGTCCACAGAAATTTCAATCGCGGGGGCAATCAATCTAACCCTGACAACCGCACGGGACCCCTCAAAGGGGTAGTATCTGTTCGTGGACAGGGTCGAACCGGATCCGCCGCTTCTGTAGGTATGCAATGTTGCCCAAGTGCGACGCCTGCGCGGACCGGTGTCCGATCAGCACATCGCCATTCGGCAACTTGCGCGTGCGCACGCACTCCAGAAAGTTCGCGATGTGGTCCGCCGTCATGTCCGGGTTGGGCGCCTTGACCACAACCGGCTGGGCGCCTTTTTCGGCCGATTGAAATTCGAAGCGGCTGCGGTCTATCCACAACCGCCCTTCCGTACCCACGAACTCGACAGCAGCGCCCCGCAGACCGGGTGCCAGCGTAGCCTCGAACGTGACGGTGAGGTCGTTGGGGTACTCCAGCAGAACGTTGATCGTGTCCGGAGCGGTGCGCCCGTCCTTGTAGACGTAGACCCCTCCGGCGGCGACCGCCGAAACGGGAATGTCCTGGCCCAGAAACATGTGGACGACGTCCACCCAGTGGGTGAACAGGTCCGTGATCTGGCCGCCGCCGAAGTCCAGGTACGCCCGCCAGTTCCAGTACTGCTGGGGGTCCCAGTCCCGCCACTTCACGGGTCCCAGGAACCGCGCCCAATCCAGGTTGGAAGGCTTCTGGCGCAGCCGCTCCGGCGCGCGGCGGAGGTGGTAAACGTTGCCGTGCCACCACGTGCGGGCCAGCGTGATCTTGCCAAGGCGGCCGGTATCAATGTATTCCTTCTTGGCCTGAATGTAGTGCGGACCGGAGCGTTGCTGCATGCCGACCTGGCAGATGCGCTCGTTGACCCGCGCGGCCTTGACGATCTCAGGCCCCTCCTCGATCTTGAGCGTGAGGGGCTTTTCCACGTAAACGTCCTTGCCCGCGTTGAGGGCATCCATGGTGGTCTGGGCGTGCCAGTGATCGGGTGTGGCGATGAGGACGATGTCTACCTCTTTGAGTTCCAGCAGCTTGCGGTGATCGGTGAAAGCCTGTGCGCCAGGGGCCATCTGCTGGGCTCGGTCTATCATTTCGCCGTAGATATCGCAGACGGCCACCACCTGGACGCCGGTCTGCTTGAGGAAAAGGCGCATGTCTCCGCGGCCTCGCTCGCCGCACCCGATTACGCCCAAGCCGAGCCGGTCGTTCGCACCGAGAATGCGGGAGTAGGAAGCGGCGGTGAAGGCCAGGCTGCCGCGGAACAGATCGCGTCGTCGAATCGCCGTGTCAAACATCTGCGAAATTATAACTCCGCGAGACACTGCATGTAAGAGGGAGCCTGTTACGATGACACGAGTCTGGAGGATGGGCGTGGCCCTGCTTTGTGTGCTCGCCGCGGCTTGGGCGACGACCCCGCCCACCCGCGCTGTGCCTAAGCGGCAGGCGGGCGGCACCCAGTTGAGCGACGCGGAGCTGGAAAAGGCGATCCGCGAACGCTTCGCACGCTCCAAGATCGCCGCCGATGGTTTCAGCGTGCGCGTTCAAGGCGGCGTGGCGATTCTGGAAGGACGGACCAACGTCGTGCAGCACAAAGGAACTGCGACGCGGCTGGCCAAGGCCGCCGGGGCGCGCAAGGTGATCAACCGGATCGAGGTCAGCGAACAGGCCCGCCTGAAAGCCTCGCAGAATCTCGCCCAAGGCCGGCGGCGCGCGCAGATCAAGCGGAGCGAGAGCAACCCGCGCAGCGAACCGCGTTGAAGCTTTTCAGCGTCCCACTCGTTTCATGACCTGGCGGACTGCATTCACGACCCGCTCTTCAACGTCCTCATCGAACGGCCCGGGCATGCCGTAGTAGATCATGCTGTCCACAGGCTCGTAGCCGCCCTCTTTCAGAACGCGAAGGGACGGCACGTAGAAGGCGACGTCGTTCGCATAGCCTGCCACGATCAGGGGTTCACGCGAGCCGTACTCTTTTTGCAACCGCAGTTGATAGTCAATGACCACCTCCCCGCCCAGCGCCAGCAGGGTCAGGCTACGCCCGAAACGGATCGCCTGGACGGGATAAGGCGCCGAGCGAATGGGACGCTGTTCATCGTACGCCTTGAGCATGAGCCGGGCGTGGCGGACACGGTGCGGGTTGGTGTCCTTCAGGCGCTGCTCAAACATCTCGCGGGTGTGAGGAGCGAAGCGGAGATCAGTCATCAGGAAGGCGGCGCGCAGCGGCCCTTCCAGCGGCTTCATCTCGCCTGCGAGCACGCGTTCGACCTCGGCGGCGAGGCCCTCGCCATGCTGCCGAGCCAGCTCGAGCGTTCCGCGCGGGTGCGGATTCTGATCGCCTCCGCAGAGCATGAAAAAGATGGCCGTAGCCCCGGGATGTTTGTTTTCCAAGGCGAGCTGCGCGAAGCCGGAGTAATCGCCGGATATCCGGTAAAAGTCCTGCCCTAGCGTGGTGTTGTGACAGGCGTAAGCGAACAGCACGGCCCGCAGTGAACCGTCCGGAGCGGTGATCTTGATGACGGGCACGGTGTGGTCGGTGGGGCCGGATGGATTGACGCCGAGCCGGATCCCTTTGGGCGTGGGTTCTCTGCGATTGATGGCGAAGCTGCCTCGACCGGTCCCGAAAAACAGGCGGGCGGGTTTCAGATCGCCCAACGCAGCCGCCGCTGCGTCAAAAAGGGCTTGCGCCACGACGTCGCCGTACTGCTGGATGCGACGGGCATTCTCAGCGTCCAGATCATACATGGCCGTGAGATTCGAGCGCACCACGGGGCCGGAGTGGGTGTGCGTGGCCGTGAACAGCACGCGTGCCCGCTCCAGTCCGTACTCTTTCTGGAGGCGTGCAGCCACCGGATCGGTGATGGCGCGCGGCAGACCGATGAGGTCAGCGCCAAGAATGACCACGCGGTTGCGGCGCGAATCCTCCAGTGCGAGCGCCTTCACCCACAGATCGTGCACGACGCCTTCCGAGGGCCGATTGCGAGCGGCGTAGCCGGAAAGCCAGATCGGCTCCTGCGGGGTAATCTTGACCCGCCCGATGCCGGCTCGGAACGCTTCGGCCGCCCCAAGCGGGGACAGGCAGGCGGCAACAAGGGAAAGCGCCCACAGCGCCCGTCTCATTTGCTTTCTCCTTTCCGAAGGGCTAGTATAAACCTGAAAGCTGTGCAACCGGCCGGGGAGCGGCTGCGTTAAACAACTAGAGGAGGCGCCGCCATGAAAGCGGTCCAAATTGGAATTCTGGTCATGCTGGTGGTGGTCGCGGGCTTGCTGTACATGAACTACCGCAGCAAAGCCCCTGAGCCGGTAGCGACGCCTGCGTCCAGCGAGACGGCGGCTGCACCGGCAGCGCCGCAACCAGCCCCTTCGGAAGCCGCAACGCCTTCGCCCGCACCTGCTCCGACGCCGGCTCCTGAACCTGCCAGGCCGGAGCGCAAGCGACCGTCACCCGCGCCGGTGAGGAGCACCGCGCCCGCGCGGACGACGGAGGCAGCCACCCAAACGCAGCCGGTTCAGAGCGCGACTTCGCCGGCTCCTGAACCCGCGCCCGCAGCGCAACAGGCAGCGCCCGTAGTGTTGACGCCGCCCTCGGGCACGCAAGCGGCACCGCCGCCTGCTCCCACTCCGCGCAAGGTGACAATCCCGGCCGGCACCTTGATCACGGTCCGGCTGAACGAAACGCTTTCCAGCGAGAAAAACCATCCTGGCGACACATTCACTGCTACGCTGGACCAGCCGCTGATCGTGGAAGGTCTGGTGCTGGCCGAGCGCGGTGCTCGTGTGCAGGGTAAAGTGCTTGAGGTCCAGCAATCGGGGCGCGTGCGCGGTCTGGCTTCGCTCAAGATCCACCTGGTGAAGCTGCACACGGCGGACGGGCAGGATATCACCCTCAGCACCGAGCCTTTCGGCAAGACGGCTGAGGCCTCCACCGCCAGCGACGCCAAGAAAATCGGCGTGGGTGCTGCGATCGGCGCCGCGATCGGCGCCATCGCCGGCGGCGGCCGGGGCGCTGCCATCGGCGCGGGCGTGGGCGGCGCCGCGGGCACGGGAACGGTGCTGGCCACGCGCGGCAAGCCTGCCGTTCTGCCCAGTGAAACGCGCCTGACCTTCCGACTCCAGGAGCCCGTCACCGTGGTCGAGAAACTGCGGTAGCCGCACGGCCTGCTTTCATGCCTGACCTGCTCTATCTGTCGTTGTGGATGCGCGATCATCGCGCCGAGAACATGCTGGACCGCTTCGAGCGCCTCCTGCGCGTATTCCCTTTCTCGCGATTGCGCCCGGGCATATCTTCCCTGCGCGTGCAGGCTCTTGCCGAAACGGAGCCACCGTTGTTTGAGCAGGCTTTCGCCCAGTCACCTGAAATCGAGCAGGTGATCGGTCTGGCCAGGGAGTTCAGCCATCCCGATTGCGCCTTCGTGGTCGAGGGATGGTGGGAACTCTGGCAATGGAAAGACGAATGGCGCTTGTTGCCTTCGCGGGTGACGCTCGTGTGCTTCGGTCCCGAGTTCGAGAACGAGGTCGGGGATCACTTCAGGATCGAGCTGGGCGCGGAGACGCAGTTTTTGCCTGATCACTCGTTGCCGCGGGCCGACCTGATCGCGCGATCGAATCTGCGCAGCGTGGTGCGTCTGGCCGAGGAAGTGACGAAAGCGCTGCCGGTCGCCCAGCGGCAGTTGTGGTCGGAGTCGGGCGAGAATTTCGCAGCCTTGGTGGATGCGGCGTTGAGTGAAGAAGCGTGAACGCGGAAGGCGCCCGCGATTTGACAGTCGCGGCCGGCCTCGCGTAGTCTTGGGTACTCATGCGATTCACGCGACGAGGTTTCCTGGCCGTTCCTGCCTTGCCTTGGACGTTGGCGCCCGGCGGCTTTCCCCGTGAGCAACCCGAGCGCGCCAGCTTCATGCAACCGCCCGACGGCGCCGAGGTGGCCATCAACCCGCCGGGCTTTGCCTGGTGGCGCGCAGCCGGCGCTACGGCATACCGGATGGTGATCCGCCGCGCGGACGGCAAAGTGGTCTACGAGAGCCAGCCGCATCCGGATCCCGTTCACTTGCCCACCACCGTGCTGCCGCCCGGAGATTACGCGTGGGATGTGGAAGCGCTGGATCGGGATCGGGTGATCGCCCGACGCGGCTGGTGGCGATTCCGCATTCCCAAAGGTGTGCCGGAGCTGCCCTGGGAAGACCCGGCCAGGCTGCTCGATCGCGTACCGGATGGGCATCCGCGATACATCTTCCTCAAGGATGAACTGGAGCGCGTGCGCGCGACGCTGGCCTCCACCCGGCGCGATGCCTGGGAAGCCATCCGGCGCGCAGCCGACCGCGCTTTGAAGACGCCCCCGCCCGAGCCGCCGCGCTACCATACGTTCCCCGACAAGGTCCGCCAGCGCATGGGCTACACCGTGTACTTCCGCGAGTTCCGGCGAGTGGTGGACGGCGCCATGAACACGCTGGCGCTGGCCTGGTTGCTGAGCGGGGACGAGCGCTACGGGCTGGCGGCGAAGCGCATTCTGCTGGAGATCGAGCGGTGGGGCATCGAAGGGCCGATGTCGGTGCTTTCGGAGTTCGGCGATGAGCCGGGACTTTCGATGGCGCGGTTCGGCCACCGCGCGTACGACTGGCTGTACCCGTTGCTGGATGCTTCCGAGCGCGAGCGCGTGCGCGAGATGACGGCCGGGCGGGCCCGGCAAGTGCTGCGGCGTCTGCGACGCGCCGACTATCTGGCTACTCCCGCCGAGAGCCACAATGGGCGGCTGATCGCCTATCTGACCGAGTACGCGGTAGTACTGAAAGGCGAAGCCCAGGATGCGGCCGAGTGGCTCGATTACTCGTTGCGCGCGCTGCTCACCTTCTATCCGCACTGGGGCGACAGCGACGGGGGCTGGGCCGAGGGAGTCAGTTACGCCCTCAGTTACAACACGCTTTATTTGCCGGCGATCGAGGCGCTGCGGACGGCTACTGGTTTCGATCTTTATCGCAAGCCGTTCTTCAACCGCGTGCGGCGGTTCTTCCTTTACTGCGCCTCGCCCATCGGCGAGCAGCGGCCGTTCGGGGACGGATCGGACCGCCCGGCGTCCGGCCCCGCCGGCGCCGTACTCATGGCGCACCACGGGCGGCGCCTGAAGGATCCGGCCTGCGTGTGGTGGGCGCAGCAGGCGGGCGGGCTGGCGGAGGGCGTATCGGACGCCCTGGTCGCGGTGCTGACGGAAGACAACGTGCCTCCCAAGCCGCCTTCGGAGCTGCCCTCGGCAGCGGTTTTCCGCGGCATCGGGTGGGCGGCGCTGCACAGCGCGCTGGACCGACCGGAACAGGACACCTTCTTTTTGTTTAAATCAAGCCCCTACGGCAGCGTCAGTCACAGCCACGCGGATCAGAACTCCTTCGCCATTCTGAAGGGCGGTCGAGCCCTGGCCATTCCCTCGGGCTATTACGGGCCGGCGTACGGCATGCCGCACCATGCGGAGTGGACGCGGCAGACCAAGGCCAACAACTGCGTGCTCGTGAACGGCGAAGGCCAGATCGTGCGCAGTGCGCGGGCCCGCGGACGGATCGCTGCCTTCCGTCACCAGCAGGCCCTGACCTACGTCTGCGGGGATGCGGCGGAAGCCTACGGCGGGCGTCTCAAGCGTTTCCTCCGCCACGTGCTTTTCCTGCGACCCGGCGTCATCCTTTTGCTGGACGAACTGGAGGCCCCGGCGCCGGCCCGTTACCAGTGGCTGCTCCATGCTTTGGAAAAAATGGAGTGCGACGAAAAGGCGGCCACGGTGATCGCGCGACGTCGGGGAGCGTCGCTCGAAGTGCGCCTGGCCTGTGCGCAAGGGCTGGCTTTCCACCTGACCGATCAGTTCGATACGCCCTACAATGCGGGAAATCCGCCCGAGTACCACGAGGAGCGTCCCAACCAGTGGCATTTCCGGGCTGAAACGCGCGAGCCCGTGGCGACCACGCGCATTGCGGCCCTGATGACCGTACGTGGTCCGGGTGAGGACTTCCAGACGGAGCTTCTCGAGGAGCGGGGTTGGCTCGGGTTGCGGCTGCGCATGGGCGCGGGGACGGGCGAGGCCTGGGTCCAGCTTGCGCCAGGGGCCGCCGGTCCTGCAGGTTTCACGGACGCGGTTCGCGCCGGGCGGGCGCTGATGGCCGGACGCTGGGGCAAAGAAGTGCTGGTGGTGGAATGAGACGCGAGCTTGCGCGCGGTGCGCTCGCGGCGTAAAGATAGTTCACGATGAGCGAGACCGCCCCCACCCGGCGAGAGTTTCTTGCCGCCTCTACCGCATCGGTTTTTGTCCCCGGTCTGCGAGCCGAGACGCGGCCGAACATTCTCTGGCTGAGCTGCGAGGATCTGAGTCCCGATCTGGGCTGCTACGGCGACACCTACGCGCATACGCCCAATCTCGACCGTCTGGCGCGCGAGGGCGCCTTGTATCGTTACGCCTTTTCCACCTATCCGGTCTGCGCGCCCAGCCGCTCTTCCATCATCACCGCGATGTGGCCGGCCTCGATCGGCACGCATCACATGCGGTCGCAGGGCGTTCCGCCGCCTTTCGTGAAGTGCTTCACGGAGTACCTGCGTGCGGCGGGTTACTACTGCACCAACAACGTCAAGACCGACTACAATTTCCCGGCGCCGCTGACGGCGTGGGACGAGTGTTCCAACCGCGCGCACTACCGCAACCGGCGCAAGGGGCAGCCTTTCTTCGCCGTGTTCAACAACACGGTGACGCACGAGAGCCAGATCCGCGCCGAGCCTGCCGTGTTCGCCAAACAGACGGCGCGCCTGAAGCCCGAGGAGCGGCACGATCCGGCCAAGGCCGTGCTGCCGCCCTATTATCCGGATACTCCCGTGGTGCGGCGCGACTGGGCGAACTACTATGACCTGATCACGGCCCTGGATTACTGGATCGGCGACTGGCTCAAGCAACTGGAAGAGGAAGGGCTGGCCGAGAACACGGTGGTCTTTTTCTGGAGCGATCACGGGCGAGGCCTGCCGCGGGCCAAACGCTGGCCTTACGATTCGGGCTGCCGCGTGCCGCTGATCATCCGCTGGCCCGGTCAGATCAAACCGGGCACCGTGCGCGAGGAACTGGTCAGTCTGATGGACCTCGGGCCGACCGTGCTCTCGATTGCCGGCGTCGAGATTCCTTCCTGGATGCAGGGTCGCGCGTTTCTGGGCCCGCAGGCGGCGCCGCCGCGCGAGTACGTGTTCAACGCGCGCGATCGCATGGACGAGGCCTACGACATGATGCGCGCGGTCCGCGACCGCCGTTACCGTTACATCCGGAATTATCAGGCCTGCAAGCCGTACGCCCAGTACATTGATTACATGGAGCAGATGCCCACCATGCGCGAGATGCGCCGGTTGAACAAGGAAGGCAAGCTGGTGGGGCCTCAGCGCAATTTCTTCCTTCCCGAAAAACCGCCCGAGGAACTTTACGACACCTTCGAAGATCCGCACGAGGTCAACAACCTGGCCGGCTCGCCGGCGCATCGCGAGGTACTCGAACGGATGCGGCGCGTGCTGGACGAATTCATGAAGCAAAGCGGCGATCTGGGGTTGATTCCTGAGCCGGAGCTTCAGGAACGGATGCGCCCGGGCGGCGTCTGGCAGACGACGGCGCGGCCCGTGATCGAGCCTGCAGGCGGCCGCTTCCGTGGGCCAGTGGAGGTGCGTCTGAGCTGCCCGACCGAGGGCGCCTCGATCGCGTGGACGACTGAGCCCGGCGAGAAAGCGCACTGGGAATTGTACGCGCGTCCCATCCGGCTCGAGCAGAGCGCCCGGCTGCGCGCCAAAGCCTGCCGTCTGGGCTGGCACGACAGTCCCGAGGTCGAAGCCGAGTTCCACATCGGCGCCTGACGACCCCACCCGCAGTATACTTTCGGGCATGACAAGGCGAATCATTTGTGCGGCAATTCTGGTGTGCGCGCCTTGGGCGTTCGGTCAAGGCCGCAAGAGCATCTTCGTGATCACCGATGCGGAAGGCGTGGCCGGCATCTGCCGTCAGGAGCAGACCGAGCCGCGCGATCCGGAGCTACGGCAGTTGTTGACCGGCGAGGTCAACGCCGCGGTGGAGGGATTCCTCGAAGGCGGAGCGGATGAAGTCGTGGTTTGGGACGGCCATGACGGCAGCCAGACCTTGTCCGCGCTCACGATCCATCCCCGCGCGCGGTTGATCATCGGGAGCCTCGGGGTCACGATGACGATGGAGCGCGGCTATGCCGGTCTCGCTTTCATCGGTCAGCACAGCATGGCGAACACCCGCGGCGGCATCATGGCGCACAGCTACAGTTCCCTCGGGATCCAGAATCTGCGGCTGAACGGCAAGCCGGTGGGCGAGATCGAAACGCGGGCGGCGCTGGCAGGCTGGTTCGGCGTGCCCGTGATCCTCTTGACCGGCGACGATGCCGCGGTGAAAGAACTCCAGGCGATCGTGCCCGACGCAGAGCTATTGTCCGTCAAGGAGGGCCTCGGTCGTTACTCGTGCATCACGATGTCCGCCAAGGCTGCCCAGGAAGCCATCCGCGCTGCTGCGCGGCGAGCCATGAGCAAGATTGGCAAAATCCGGCCTTACAGGATCGAGGGACCCGTCACGATCGAGGTCGAATATACGACGCGCAACTCGCTGCCCATAGACGCAGCGCAGCGCGCAGGCGCCGAGGTTGTGGACGACCGAACGATCCGTTATCGCGGGCGCGATTTTCTGGAGGCGTGGACGCGGTACTCGGTACGCTAGCGCGGTCGCCGCATGCTGCGCCACCGCCCCAGAATCCCCAGCGCGAGCAAGCCGAGGCCGATCAGCGCCAGCCCGCCGGGTTCAGGAGCGGGCTGGGGATCGTCGCCGGGCGCAAGGCGCGAGCCGTCATCGAAAGACGCCAGCGAGGGAGGCGCGCCCGGATCGGGAAGGAGCAGGTCCGGCAGCGGGTCGTTCTGGAAGAACCACAGCGGCGGTGGCGGGTCCGGCTGTGGCGTCGGGGGCAGGAAGAACCACGGCGGTGGCGGCGTGGGTTCGGGCGGCCACGGCGGCAGATACCACCACGGCGGCTGGGGCACCCACGAATCGTCTTCGCACAAGCCGGGCACGAAGCTTCCGTCGGGCAAGGGCAGAGGGATACAGTTGACGGGCCCCGCGCCCAAGGGCAACGCCAGCAGGAGTGACAAGGCTGCCGCCAGCTTCAGCGAGGCAACCCATTGGCTTCGGATCCGCACTGCTTTCATTCTGCCAGAGAAGCTGGAAAACGTAAATCCCTTCAGGCGGGCAGAATTTACTTAGTACTCGGGGTCCGGTTCCAGTACCCGAGTTGGGTGCTACGGTTTCTTCTTCAGGGTCTCGCCTTTGCGCAGCAAGGTAGGAGCTTTCCGTTTTTGGGCCTCTTCTGCCGCTTTCTTTTCCGCGGCGCGTTTTTCCTCCAGGTCCTTGGGCTGCATCAGGGCTTCGCGCTGCTTTTGCTCCCGCTCGTCGCGTTCCGCCACTTCCTGGGAGCGGCGCCCCACATCCTCTTCGGCCAGCTCGAGGCTGTCGCGCGTGGTCTCCAGGGCTTGCGTGAGGATGAATTCGTAGCGGTCGCGATCCGGCGCCTCCATCGCCTCGATCTTTTCCAATATGGCGAGAAATTCTTTCTCCGCGCGAGCCACGGCGCGGATGCCGTCTTCGACGGGGAGCTTGCGACGGAGGGCGTCCTCAATGACCGTATCAATGGCGTCAATGATGCGCTCGTAATCTTCGAGGGTGTCGTGGATCAGAGAGGCCCGTCCGGGCTTGGGGCTTTCCAGCGCCTGCCGGACCAGCTCCAGTCGTCGGCGTGCGAACTGCAAGTACAGTTTGATGCGTTCGTTGGGATCCTGGACCAGGCGGATCTGGTCGGCTTCGTCCGCGGTGAGGAAGTCGCGCTGGACCTGGGCCGCGGGCATCAGCAGGTGCAAAGCAAGCAACAAGGCGGTCACGTCGCACCTCTCATTTGCTTTTCTTGCCCATGATGGCCAGCAACAGATCCTCGTGGATCGTTTCGATGCTCTGGATCACGGGCTCGACCACAGCACGATCGTCGTAGGCCATTTGGTCCCGGAAATGGCCGAGATGTTTCAGCAACTCGCGCGTTTTGATCTCAGCGTGCTTGAAGTGCTTGGGGTGTCGCACGGGATTCTTGCCGGTTTCTTGCAAGGAACGGTAGGCGAGCTGGACGGCCTCGTTCAGCTCTTGGAGATGCTGGCGGGTTTGATCGAACTGGCCCTGCTGGTAAGCGTTCCGGGCGGCTTTCAGGGCCTGGGCGGCGTAGTCCAGCGCTTTTCGGGACCGTTTCTCAAGGTTCCGTTCGGCGAGGACGGCGGATAGATCCGCACCTGCGGTGGAGGCCATCACGAGCAGCGCCAGAATCGCCTTGGTCATCGCCGTTCGAGCTCCTTCTGGAGGATGCGAATCCGTTGCCGGGCCTTGAATTCCTCGTTGGGAAACTTGCCCTGGCTGGCCGCGAGAAAGGCCTGGTAAGCGGCAAGAGCTCCCTTGTAATCCCGGCTCTTGTCCAGCACGATGGCCCGCAGGAAATGGTGTCCTGCGGTTTCTCCGTTGAGGGCGCGGACGCGATCGAGCGCCATGAGCGCCTGGGGATACTGTTCCAGGGAGACGAGCATGGCGGCCAACTCGCTCCAGCCTTCCACGGACTCCGGCCGCGCTTGGGTGTAGCGCTGGAATTCACTGGCGGCTTCTGCGAAGCGTTTCTGATCGCGCAGGAGCCGCCCGTAGAGCAAGTGAAGCTCGGGATCGTTTGGCGCCATGGCCACGGCTTGCCGCATTTGCTCGAGGGCCTTTTCCGGCTCTCCGGCCTTCGAGTAGGCGAGCGCCAGCGCTGAGCGGTTGGCCACTGTCGGCGAGTGCGCCACGGCCCATTCCAGGTGAGGGATGGCCTCCCTGGCGCGGTCCGTTTGGAGCAGGAGCTGTCCCAGGCGTTCGCGTGCGCCGGCGTGCTCGGGGAACTGTGCGTAGATCTCGATGGCCTGTTCCCGCCGGCCAGCGGCCTCGTAAAGGGCAGCCAGCTCCCAGAGCGCGTCCTTGAAGTCGGGATCCAGCTCGGCGGCCCTGCGGAAGTGGGTGGCCGCCTCATCCAAACGGTTCAGTTTGGCGAGCGCGCGGGCCAGTCCGAGGTGCGCAAGCGCCGAATTCGGATCGAGCTGAAGGGCTTCGCCGAGTACCTGCCGCGCCTGTTCATAGCGCCCGACCTCGAGCAGAGCCAGACCCCAATGCAACCGTGGCCGCGCAATCTCGGGTTTCTTTTGCGCTGCCGCTTCCAGCAACGGGATCGCTTCCTGCGCACGCTTCTGCCGCAGCAGCAGGATGCCGAGGTTGAGCTCGGCTTCGTAGAGGCCCGGTTTGAGCTGGAGAACGCGGCGGTAAGCGGCGATGGCTTCTTCGTCCTTGCCTAATAAACTCTGCGCCAGCGCGAGGTGGAACAAGGCGCCGTAGTCGTTGGGGTCGGACTCCACGGCTCGCGCAAACCACTCAGCGGCTTCCTGATACTTTCGCTCTTCCAGCGCCTTCAGGCCGTGCTGTGCGGGGTCCTGCTGCCAGGCCAGCGCGAACCAGAGAGCGGCCGCCAGCCACTGCATGCCTTTATTCTAGCGGGGCAGGGTTGCGGCCACCGCGTCGGTTTTGAGAATCCGGGCAAGGTAGCGGCCGGTATGGGACTCGGGGCAGGCGGCCACCTTCTCGGGCGGCCCCTCGACGACGATTCGGCCCCCGGCATCGCCGCCTTCGGGTCCGAGGTCAATGATCCAGTCGGCGTTGCGGATCACTTCCAGGTTATGCTCGATCACCAGAACGCTGCCGCCGTTATCCACGAGCCGCTGAAAGGCGTTGAGCAAGCGCGCGATGTCGTCGAAGTGCAGACCGGTGGTGGGTTCGTCGAAGATGTAGAGCGTATCCTGGCAGGTCGCCTGCGCCAGATGGGCCGCCAGCTTGACGCGCTGGGCCTCGCCGCCCGAGAGTGTGGTGGCCGACTGGCCCAGCCTGAGATAACCCAGGCCCACCTCGGAGAGGACCTTGAGCCGCGAGACCAGCCGGGGCTGATCGGCGAAGAAACGCAGGGCCTCGTCTACGGTGAGCTGGAGCACCTCGTGGATGTTGAGGCCGCGATAGCGGACCTCGAGGATCGCACTCTTGTAGCGTGTACCCTTGCACTCTTCGCAGACCAGCTCGACGTCGGCCAGGAATTGCATTTCCACCGTGACGACGCCGTCGCCCTGGCACGCCTCGCATCGCCCGCCGGGCACATTGAATGAGAAATGGCCGGGCGTATAGCCTCGCCGCTGGGCCTCGGGCGTGGAGGCGAACAGCTCGCGGATGATGTCGAAAGCCTTGACGTAGGTGACCGGGTTGGAGCGCGGGGTGCGCCCGATCGGGGACTGATCCACCATGATCGCCTGCCGGATCAACTCGGCCCCTTCGACGCGCCGGCAGGGCAGGCGGACGGGAACGTCCGGGCGATCTCCGTTGTCCTCCAGCGGAGACGCCTTGTGCAGGGCTTCCAGCGCACGGTAGATCACTTCGTAGACGAGGGTGGACTTGCCTGAGCCGGAGACCCCGGTGATGGCCACGATCATGTCGAGCGGGATGGCGACGTCAATGTTCTTCAGATTGTGAACGGCCGCGCCGTAGAACTTGATCACCCTCTCGGGTTTCACCCTTCGGCGCACGCGCGCCGGGCTGACGCGCCGCTCCCCGCGCAGGTAGGCGGCGGTCAGCGATTGCGTCCCGTTGGAGATCAGCTCGCGGTACGGCCCGGCGAAAACCACGCGTCCGCCGCGTTCGCCGGCGCCCGGGCCGAGATCCACGATGTAGTCCGCCGCGCGCATGATGTCCGCATCGTGCTCCACGACAATGACCGTGTTGCCGAGATCGCGGAGTTCGTAAAGAATGCGGATGAGCCTTTCCGTATCCCGGCTGTGCAGGCCGATGGAGGGTTCATCCAGCACATAACAGGCGCCTACCAGGCGCGAGCCCAGACAGGTGGCCAACTGAATGCGTTGCGCTTCGCCGCCGGAGAGCGTGGAAGAGAGGCGGTCCAGCGTCAGATAGTCGAGGCCCACGTCGTTGAGAAACTTCAGCCGCTGGCGGATCTCTTCGAGCACGCGGGCGGCCACGGCGCTTTCCTCCGGGCTGAGCTCGAGCTGGTCGAAGAAGGCCTTGGCCTGCGCGATATTCATGCGCACGACTTCCGGCAGCGAGCGTCCGCCCACCCGCACGTAGTGGGCTTCCTTGCGCAGTCGCGAACCGCCGCACTCCGGGCACAGGGTATAGCCGCGGTAGCGGCTCAAGAACACGCGCACGTGGACCTTGTACTTTTTGGTTTCCAGCCAGCGGAAGAAACCTCGCAGCCCGCCGTAACGGCCATCCCCGTTCCAGACAAAGTGGCGCTCGGCTTCGGTCAGTTCGCGATAGGGCACGTCCATGCGCACGCGCCCGCGGGCATGCGCTCGAAGTTCGTCCAGGGCCCAATCGAATTGCGGTTTCGTCCAGGGATCGATCGCGCCTTCGTTCAGGGAGAGGCTCTTGTCGGGGATGACCAGGTCCTCGTCATAGTCAATCGTGTTGCCGAAGCCCTGGCAGTGGGGGCAGGCGCCCATCGGGCTGTTGAAGCTGAACAGTTGCGGCTCGGGCCGCATGAACTCGCGATCGCACTGCTTGCAGGCGTACCGTTCACTGAAGCGGAGGCGCTGGGGCGGATCGGTTCCTGCCCGCTCGAACAGGATTTCGCCGGCCTCCCGGTAGCCGATCTCGACCGCGTCCACGAGTCGCCCGCGCACCTCGGGCCCGAGCACGAGACGGTCCACGAGGACGAACAGCGGCTGCGAGAAATCAATCTCCAGCAGGGACTCGGGCGTTGAAAACTCGAAGATGCGGCCTTGCTGAAAGAGACGGTTGAAACCCTTGCGGCGCAGCTCGAAAAGCTGGTCACGGATGGCCTGGCTGGCGGAGCGAGCTTCCGACGGCTGCTCGGGGAACCGGGCAGGAAACAGCACATACCAGCGCGAACCGGGTGGCTCGCTGAGCATGCGTTCGGCGACCTGATCCACGGTATCGGGCTGGACGCGGCCGCCGCACTGCGGGCAGTAAGTGCGACCGGCGCGTGCCCAGAGCAGGCGCAGGTAATCGTAGAGTTCGGTCGCCGTGGCCACCGTGGAACGAGGATTGCGCGCCGTGTTCTTCTGGCGGATGGCGATGGGCGGGTTGATGTCGGCAATCTCGTCCACGTCGGGCTTTTCCATGCGCTCGAGGAACTGGCGGGCGTAAGCGGAGAGGGACTCGACATAGCGCCGCTGGCCTTCGGCGTAGATGGTGTCGAAAACCAGCGAGGACTTGCCGGAGCCGGAGACGCCGGTCACCACCGTGAGCTGGTTGTGCGGGATATCCAGCGAGATGTTCTTGAGGTTGTGGACCCGGGCGCCGCGGATCCGGATGGCCTCAGTCATACTGCGTTCCCCGGGGCAAGACGGAGCCCCCTTTCTCTCAGCCTAACGCAGGCCCACGCTCTGGTGGGATGGGCGTTCGGGGCGCGATAATGAGACTGTCGGCGGCCGCAAAAACGGCGCCCGTTGGAAAGAGCGATGCTGCGGCTGCGGGTGGAAACGTATTCGGGATACAAGGCCGACGAGCGTCCTCTCCGCTTTACTCTCGGCGAGCGCCGCTACGAAGTTCGCGAGGTCCTCGATCAGTGGTACGGGCCCCACGATACCTGGTTCCGCGTGCGCGCTGATGATGGCTGCTGTTACGTTCTGCGGCATCGCTCGTTCGCCAACGAAGATTTCTGGACTCTGGAGGCCTACCGCAAGTGACAGTTCACGGGAGGGCGTCCAAGATGGCGAGGAAAACGGTTTTTCTGGTGGCGGCGCTGGCAGCCTGCTGTTCGGGGCAGCCGAGTTATCCCCGCCACAACATTACCTTCGGCGCAGGCGGGGCCAGCCCGCGGGCCGGGTTAAGAGCATACTTCACGACGCGCCCGGCGGTGGCCATCTCCTACGGCTACCGGTTCCTGCGCAATTTTCAGGTCGAAACCGGCCTGGACACCGTGTTCGGGGCCGCGGGAGTGCGCGATTATTACGAGAGCCCGCTGGGTCTGGTGCGGATCCGGGACTTCCAGTTCCTTCTGCCCGTGGGGGGCCGCGTGATCCTGCCGCTGGGGGCTGAGCGCTTCCAGATTTTCGGGGGCGGAGGCATCGCCTGGCTGCGCTACGCCGAGCTGATCCGGCAGCCCATCGAGTACCTGCGAATCGAATGCCCGGTGTGTGGCTCCCGCAGCGGGTGGGCGAACTATGCCCTCAGCGGCGTGGCTGTGTTCATGGACCGCGGGCGGCATTTTCGAACCGGCGTGAACGTCAAGATGTATCGCGGCCACACGGAAGGGGATCCGCTGGGGGCTGCGCCCGGCATCCGGACGCGCGATCACTGGTTGCAAATCTTTGGTGAGATCGGCGTGAGCTTTTGACCGCCGCCCTACCTATTTGATTTCAGGGCTGGAGGCCGTGGCCGGCTCAGGTCCGAAATTGTTGCGGATCACCAGGGTCTGGTCCGAGTAAAAGGTCCGGCTCCCGCTGGTGTTGAACTGCACAGGCTCGGCGTGGATGACGTAGCCGGAAGGCGTTGCTTCGAGCCTGAACCGGTACCCGCCTTTCTCACCCGAGGCCAGATCGCCAGGGATCAAATCGGCGGCTTGGGGACCGGGATTCCCTGCAGTCGGCGGTCCCAGCTCGGCCAGCGAAGCGGCGTAACGCCCGTATTGCGAGTAGTATTGCGCCTGGGCCGTGTGCAGGGTCTTGATGTGCTGGATGGCCGCCATTTCCTGCGAGTACATGCGGGCGCGTCCGAGCTTTGGGGCAGCGATCATGGCGATGATCAGGATGATCGAGATGACGATGAGCAGCTCGATCAAAGAGAAGCCGCGGCTGGATTTCATGTGATGTCTCCCCCGGGGCGGCAACGCGCACCCCTACCTGCTATTATCTTCGACGATGCATTCGCGGCACGCGTGCAATCTTGTGGTCACGCTGATCGGCGCCGTGGGGCTGGCCGGCCAGCCTGTCTGGCCCGCGGCTCCCGCCAGCGTCCGTATCCTGATCCTGACGGGCGCCAGCGACCCTTCCCATGACTGGCAGCAAACCTCTGCCATGCTCGAGCGCATCCTGGGCGCTGCCCGGCGCTTCGCCGTCCGCAGACTCGAAGAGCCGCGGGGGATCACCGCGGCCACGCTCCAGGGCTACGACGCGGTGATCGTCAACTACAACGGGCCGCGCTGGGGTTCGGAGACGGAGGCCGCCTTGGAAGCCTTCGTGGCTTCGGGAAAGGGCCTGGTGAGCTTTCACGGCGTCAGCTATGGGCCGTTCCTGGGCACCGAGCAGCGCGGCAGCGGCTGGAGCTACGATCCACAAGCCGCGTGGCCGGCCTGGCGGCGGTTGCTGGGCGCTTTCTGGCCGCCACAGAACATCGGCCACTCCATCCCGCACGCCTTTCGCGTGAGGCTGGTGGATCGCGACCATCCCGTCACGCGCGGCATGCCGCCCGAGTTCACCTTCAGCGACGAGCTCTATCACAGGCTGGAGCTGGAGCCGGGCGTCCGTGTGCTCGGCGTGGCTTTCAGCGATCAGGCGTGGCGGGGCACGGGACGCGATGAGCCGGTCTTCTGGGCGGGCAGCTTTGGCAAGGGGCGCACCTTCCACACCACGCTCGGACATGACGAGGCCGCCATGTACCAGCCGGGCTTTGCGACACTGATGGCGCGCGCTGTGGAGTGGGCAGCGACGGGAACGGTGACGCTGGTAGGCTGGCTGGATCTGGCTCGCAGGGCGGCGGATCCCGTGCGCGTGCTGGTCGTCACCGGCGGGCACGCCTATCCATCCGCTTTTTATTCGTTATTCGAGGGCTACGATGACCTGGTGTGGGCGCACGCGGCAACGGAGCAGGAGGCTTTCCGCCCGAATTTGAAGGACCGCTGGGACGTGCTGGTCTTCCACGACATGCGGGAGGACCTGGGATTGGAAGCGCGGGCCAGCCTGCGGGCTTTCGTGGAGGCAGGCAAGGGCGTGGTCTCGATCCATCACGCGATCGTGGATTTCACTTCATGGCCCTGGTGGTACGAGGAGGTCATCGGCGGCAAATATTTCACCAAGCCGCAAGCGGGCAGGCCGGCGTCCACGTTCAAGGAGGGCGTTGACCTCGTCGTGAGGCCGGTGGCTGAAATGCGATCGCACCCCGTCCTGCGAGGCGTCTTTCCGCTGGTGGTCAATGATGAGGCTTACAAAGGGATGTGGCACTCGCCGCGGATTCAGGTTCTGATGGAGACCGACCACCCGTTGAATGACCGTCCGGTCGTATACATCGGGCCGGGAGGCGGTGGCAGGGCGATCTACATCCAACTCGGCCACAGCGAGGGCACGCTGCAGCAGCCTGGCTACCGCCGCCTCGTGCGCAACGCAATTCTGTGGGCAGCCGGCAGGCTGCCCGACCGCCGCCAGCCCCGCTGAGATCCCTTGCCTTATTGGCGGTAGACCGGAACGGGCGCCGGCTGCGGGTTCAGAAGCTGAAGCTGCTCCCGCATGCGCTCGAGTGCGCGCACCAGCCCATGAACCTGAACGGTGCCCAAGCCCAGCGTCTGCAAGGCGAGCTGAGCGTGAACCGAGGCCAGACCGAGCTTGAAGGCGAGCCGCTGCTTCCACAGGGCCAGAGCCAGCTCGGATCGGTCCTCGGCGGCGGTCAGCAAGAGCAGCTTCGTGGCCGAGTACAGCCGGTCAAAATCGCGGCTCAGGCACTTCAGGTAGCGACGGAAAATCCGCCGCCGCTCGGCCTGGAGCCGTCGCGCCAGGGACGGGGTGAAGCCAGGTTGTGCGGCGAGAAACTCGTAATCTTCGGGCGCAAACAGCCGTTCCATGGGCCGGTATTTCTCGAGCGAGAAATTGGCCCACCACTCGCCGCTCGGCAAGGCATCCTGGCGGGTTACCGCCAATCTGCGGAATGCGAACACAAGGGCAGCGGCGATGAACGCGAACAGGATCGCGGCCGCTGGAATCACTAAGCTCATCTGGGTTCTGCCTCCTCGATTCCCGCCGACATAATGCCCTTATCAAACATATCGGATCATTTCCGCAACGATCGCGCCAGAACGCTGTTGAGCGCGTTCAGCCGATTGAGCAACTCTTCCTCGGTTTCCGGGCTCCACTGGGGCCGGTGCTCGACGATGATCTGCTCTCCCTCCGGGCGCAGGAAGAGGATCCAAGCCAGCAGTGTGGCGCCCGTGATCACGACAAGCGCGAGGTTGACCACCGCCCAGGAGCTGGGCCCGACCACGTTGTGGACGAAGTACGCCGCGGCCAGCGTCAGGAAGTAAACCGAGCAGATTGCGCTGTGGATGATCGTATTCCGACTGAGCGGGATGGGATAGGAGAGGAAAAAGAGCGTGATGCCGAGCAAAAAGAGGGCGAGACTGGTGCAAATGGCGCGGCCGGCAGCCGTAACAAGGTGAACAATCGGGAAGGGATGGTCGCTGTTGAGATCGGGGACGAGTGAAATGACCGAGAGCGTTACTGAAACTAACAGTAGGGCCGCCAAGACCCAACGGCTCAGTGCAGCGACACCGCGGTACTGTCTGAGAGCTGAGCCGAAGATCTCAATGACGACGAGGACATAGAAGAGCCAGATGATTGGCTCGGTAGTGAGATATACCCACCCGTAGAGAGTCCGCCCGTTCGGTATAAAGGAGAGAGCTACACCTCGCAGGAGCGCGCCGAACAGATATGCGGCGAAAAAGGGACGCGCCCCGGTGATGTCACGTCTCCATAGAGCGAACAGTAAGAGCGCCGTGATAGCGATGTTGGCCAGCCGTGCGTGCTGTACCCATTCGGCGCTGATCATATCAGCGCCATTTTAACATTTCGCGACAGCTAGCACAAGACAAACAGCGATAAAAGATCCGTCCGGATCAGCGGCCATCCGGGCAAGGGAAGCAGATGGGGATCGGCTCGGCCTCGGAAGCATTGAGGATCGTAGCGAACCCCAAGGTCTGCAGAACCAACAAGATAGCGAACAGCCAGCGACGCATTTTCTTGACCTCCCTGGTACTTTCCAAAAATGTTTACTACAAACTCCGAGTCTAGTACTCCTACGGCGGATCCTCCAGTCCGCGCAAGAGGAATTTCTCCATTCAGAACAGTTAAACTTCCCCCTTGCCGCGCTCCAGAAAACCCCTTCACCCCAAGCCCTCGGGACCGGCCTCGGCCCTTCCGATACAATAGAGGGTTCAGTCCAGAAATGGGAACTTCGGGAAGGCCCGGGAGGTTCGAGCGGGACGCCGTGGCCAACGTATGGCGGCGCACCCTGTCCCAGATCCCGACGGTTTTCGGGCGGCTTGTCTACCTGGCTTCCCTGCGCGATCCCAATACAGGGCGTTACGAGCACTTCGGGCTGGCCCAGATGTTCGGCGAGGACGAGGCGGACCGCGCCCTGCGCCAGAGCCATCTGGAAACCTTCCAGCAATGGCTGGGCTTCGGCTTGGAGCGGCAGAAGCAGGACCTGGATCAGTACCTGGCCGGCTTACACCGCGATCCGCGGGCGATTCTGGAAACCTGGTCCAGGGTCGAGCCGTACCGCAACCTCATCCCGGCCGCGGCCCCGCAGGCGGAACGTCAGCTCTATCTGTCGGATTTGCAGGCGCTTCTGGAGTTGCTCAAGAACGAGTACGGCGTCGCTTGCCCTGATCCAGACGCATAGCCACCCCGGTCACTTGTCCGATCACCTCGACCTCGTCCGGGTAGGAGTAAACTTCCGGATTGCACATGGAAGCGGGGTGGGGCTGGAGGATCAACTGCGACTCGTTGAGGGTGCACCAGCCGCACGCAAAACCTTTGCGGTGTTCCAGGAAGTAGATGGGCCGCTCGAACTCGTTGGTCCAACCCGTGTTAACGATCTTGCGGCGAGTCTCGTCAATGAGCACGAAGGAGCCGGGTTGAAGCAGGGGATACATGGTCCAGTCCTCCGTGCCGATGAACCCATAGCGGTGGTTCTTGAGGTCGAGACCGTTCAATAGCATCAGGGGGAGCTTGCCCCAGCGCTGGATCATGCGGCTCAGGTAGGTAGTACGGCGCCAATCCAGACCCGGATCCAGGGACAGAGGCAGTTGGACTTCCCCGTGCCCGTCCGTGTCAAAGCCAACCGTATGGGTGCGCTCAATCTGGATGCTCATGGCGTCGGCCGGCATCTGGGAGATGTCCACGCCGTACCACTCCATGACCTCGTGGATGTCGAGGCGGTAGATGGTGCAGAGGCTGTAGAGGCGGTAGATGCTGGGGACGGTGCCTTTGTTCTCGATGTCGGCGAGGCGGCTCAGAGCGATAATGAATTCGTCGTTCTTGTGGCGTTCGGCGATGCGGAGGCTGGCCTCCTCGACGTCGCGGTAACGCAGGTTGAGCCGTTCACGCGCCCGTTTGAGCTTCTGCCCGGCCTCCTGCATGTCGAGTCCGTGGGCCGGCCGGGGACCGGCGCTGCCGGGCGGCTGGCCGCAGTGTTAGGATGTTCTGGAATTGAATTATAGCGATCCCGGTTCCGAAGAGCAAGAAAAAGCGTCAGGGTCTGTTCCGAATTCGGAACAAAGCCCAAATCGCGCCGAACCCGCCCGGGTCATCGTCGGCATTACGGGCGCGAGCGGCGCCATCTACGGGATCCGTCTGCTCGAACGCCTCCGTCGTCCCGGCGTCGAAATCCACCTGCTGGTCAGCCGCTCTGGCATCCGGACCGTGGAGATGGAAACGGGCTTGCGCCTGCCTGACCTGCGAGCCATGGCCGACGTACACTATCCCATTCATGACGTTGGCGCCAGGATCGCTTCGGGATCCTACCCTGTCCACGGCATGGTGATTGCCCCCTGCTCGATCCGCACCATGTCGGCCATCGCAGCGGGGCTGAGCTCGAACTTGCTGCTGCGCGCCGCCGACGTTACCCTCAAGGAGCGTCGCAGGCTCATTCTCATGATCCGGGAAAGTCCGCTCCATCTCGGGCACTTGCGGACTATGGTGGCGCTGGCCGAGATGGGCGCCATCATCGCCCCGCCCATTCCCGCGTTCTATCATCGCCCGCAGAACGTGATGGATCTGGTGGACTATTCCGTCGAGAGGGTCCTCGATCTTTTGGGATTGCCCGCGCCGGATGCGCGCCGCTGGGATCCCTAGCTCACTTCCGCAGCCGGGCCGGTCGCGAGCTCTTCGGCAATTTGCCGGGCGATGTCCTCGACCCGGGCGGCCAGCTCTTCCGATAGCCCGGCCCCGAAGACCAGAGGCCCCCGGACCACGATTCCGTAGAAGTGAATGGAGTCCGGGAGGGGCAGGCCCGCGGCGCGCGCCAACCCGAGCGCCGCACCAAAGCCGATGGCGTGGGAAGGCGGCCCGGAATCCGTCGTCACGTCTTCCATGGTGGCCCGCACGACGGTTCCGGGCGGTGCTTCCCAGTCCACGAGCGCGTCCACTACGACCGCGCGCCGGTAGCCCGCCATGCGCTCGACCACTTCCATCGGGGAGGAACAAATCTCCTCGAGATCCCAGTCCTCGGGGTTGTCCAGGAGCTGGTAAATGCGGCGGGCTACGATGGCGCCCACCCCGTCGTCACCGCACAGCGTGTTCCCGGCGCCAACTAGCAGGTTGCGCCGCTTCTCAGCACCCTCGCCGGCGGACCGCGATGCGGGTTCCATCCGAGTCAATGACCTCGACTTCCAAGGGCATGGCGCCCGGCAAGCTGTGCGTGGCGCAGGCAAAGCACGGGTCGTAAGCGCGGAAGGCCATTTCGATCCGGTTCAGCACGCCGTCGGTAATCTCAGCGCCGCGCTTGATCAGGCCGAACGCAGCCTTGCGAATGGACATGGCGATGGAGGCATGGTTATTGGTTGTGCCAACGATCAGGTTGACCCGGCGCAGCAGCCCCCGCTCGTCGGTCACGTAGTGATGGTAGAGGGTGCCGCGCGGCGCCTCAACGCAGCCGACGCCTTCATCCGGTGTGGCGGTCGGGATGTTCCGGATTTTGTCGCTGAGGATTTCCTCATCGCGCGCCAGCTCGGCTGCCCGCTCGGCGGCGTACACCAGCTCGATGACGCGCGCCCAATGCGTGGCCAGCGTGTGGTGCACGGGCTTGCCGCCCAGCGTGGAATACATCCTTTCGTACTCCTGCTGGGCCAGCGGGGTAGCCATGCCGTCGGCGGCGTTGAGGCGGGAAAGCGGGGTGGCGCGATAAACGCCCGAGTCCTTGCCGTCCACGAACCCCTTCCAGCCCACCTTTTTGAGGAACGGGAACTTCAGGTAGGACCAGGGCTCGACGTGCTCGCCCAGCACCTCCAGGTAGTCCTTGGGATGGAACTTCACGAATTCCTTGCCGTCGGGGTCCACCACCCGGATCATGCCGTCATAGAAATTGACCTTGTTGTTGGCGTCCACCGTGCCCATCGAGTACGTGCGGTGGGTGAACGTGTCGCTCAGGATCATGTCCACGTAGGCCGGGTTTTTCAGGACCACGTTTTCGATCACGCCGAGGGTGAACTTGGCGAACTCGACGAAGTAATCGGTGTGACCCAGGATCTCGTCGCGCTCCTCGCGGGTCAGGGGCTTGGCCATGCCGCCCGGCAGCGCCGTGACAGGGTGAACGTACTTGCCCCCAATCAATGCCACCGTACGGCCCGCACGCTTGCGCAATTCGATGACTTTACTGCCCGCCTCCAAGCCAACCTTGCGGATCACTCCCAGGATGTTCCGCTCGGCAGGAGGCGCGTCCGGACCGACCACGAAATCAGGCCCGCCCAGAGCGTAGAAGTGAAGGGTGTGATCGGAGACGAAGAAGGCCGAGTACAGCAGCTCGCGCAATTTTTTGGCGGCCGGCGGCGGCTCGACGTGATAGACCGCATCGCAGGCCTTGACGCTGGCCATGTGGTGAGCTTCCGGACAGACGCCGCAGATTCGCGTGGTAATGCGCGGCATTTCCTCCACCGGACGCCCGACGCAGAACTGCTCGAAGCCCCGCAGCTCGGGGACCTGGAAGTAGCAGTTGGCCACTTCGCCGTCGTCGTTGAGGAAGATGGTGATCTTGCCGTGCCCTTCCAGCCGCGTAATGGGATCAATCGTGATGGTCCGCATAGCCCCTCCTCATGCTGTGACCTGGGTTCGCTTGCGATGCAGCAAGGAAGCCGGGACGCTGAAGCGATACAAAGTCCCGGCCGGATCCGCAATCTGATCGAGAATCCGCTGCACTTCTTCAGGATCCTGCGAGTCAATCACGCTGGCCAGAGCGCTGATCATCTTGGCGCCCTGGTCCATCACGTTGGGCGGCGGTCCGTAGCAGCCGCGGCAGGGCATGTTCGCTTTAACGCACAACGCGCCGCAGCCGCTGCGCGTGGCCGGACCCAGGCAGATGATGCCCTGGTCGAGCAGGCACTGGTTGGGGTCGGGGACGATTTCCCACGGCCGGTAGAAGCGCTTGATCCGCTTCTCCTCCCGCTTGCGCCCGCACTCGTCGCAGCAGGTCTTCTCGCCCGCTCCGATCACCGATCCCGGCGGGGGCAGGGGCGCCCCGGCCATGATGGCGCTGAGCACGTTGACGATCTGGGGCGCCTGCGGCGGGCAGCCGGGAATGAAGTAATCCACGGGGACCACCTGGGCGAGCGTGCGTACCTCCTCGTAAAATTCGGGGATTTCGAGCTCGCCCTCGGGCACGTGGAAACGCGGCTGCGGCCGCACGCCATTTTCGTTCACCGTGCTGGGTGAGCGGTGATAGACCCAGTCCAGGATTTCTTCTTTCGTGGTCAGGTTGGCCAGGCCGGGAATGCAACCCTCGGTGGCGCAGGAGCCGAAAGCGACCAGCACCTTGGACTTGCGCCGCAGCAACCGCGCCATGGCTTCGTTTTCGCTGGTGCGGATGGCGCCGTTGAACAGGCACAGGTCAATGCTGCCGTCTTCCATGGCTTGGACGTCCTTGTACTTGAAGTCCATGGCGCAGGGCCAGAAGACGATGTCGAAGAAGGCGGCCACGTCGAGGATTTTTTCTTCCACGTCGAGTACGGCGATTTCGCAACCGCCGCAGCTGGCCGCCCAGTAGAGAGCCAGTTTGGGTTTGCTCATGCCCGCACCTCCTCGAGCTGGGGCTCAGCGACGGCCGCGGGCGCCTCCTCGAGCTGGAGCGGTCCCAGCGCCCGGACCTGCTCGGTGAACTCGTTGGCCACCCGCGCGAATTTTTCGCCCTCGCTGGCCGAGATCCATTCCAGGCGCAGGCGCCGCTCGTCAATTCCGAACTGTCGGAGCACGCGCTTGAGCAGCAGCACGCGGCGCATGGCCTTGTAGTTGCCCTCCTGGTAGTGGCAGTCGCCGGGATGGCAGCCTGCCACCAGGACGCCGTCCGCGCCCAGCTGAAACGCGCGTAGTACCAGCGTGGGATCCACGCGGCCGCTGCACATGACGCGGATCGTGCGCAGGTTGGGAGCTGATTTCATCCGGCTGACGCCGGCCAGATCAGCGCCCGTGTACGAGCACCAGTTGCAAAGGAAGCCCACGATGCGAGGCTCAAATCGTTGCTGCTGGTTCATGGCTCCTCCTTGTCAGCGAACCGCCAGCAGACCTTCCAGTTCCGCGTGCAATTGCAGGTCGCTGAAACCGTAACCCGTGATGGCGCCCGCCGGGCATGCGGCCACGCAGGTGCCGCAGCCCTTGCACAAGGCGGAATTCACGCGCGAAACGTTCTTATCTTCGAGGTATTCGATGGCTTCATAAGGACACAAGGCGTTGCAGACCCTGCATCCGCTGCAATACTCCTCGTTGATCTCGGCGCGCACCGGATCCATTTCGACCACGCCTTTGGCGATGGTGGCCAGCATGCGGGCGGCGGCGGCACTGGCCTGGGCCACCGTATCGGGAATATCCTTGGGACCCTGCGCGCAGCCCGCCACGAACAGGCCGTCGGAGGAAGTCGCCACCGGGTCCAGCTTGGGGTGGCGCTCCAGGAAGAAGCCGTCCGGGCTGCGGCTGAGGCCGAAGAGCCGCGCCACCCGTTCGGCGTCGCGGCGAGGCTCGATCGCGTTGCACAGGATGACCATATCCACCGGGATCTCGCGGAACTTCCCGATGAGCGTGTCCTCGCAGCGGATGAGCAGGGTCCCTTCCTCCTGCTTGGACCAGCCTGCCTGGACCACCTCGGCTACCTTGCCGCGGATCACATTGACGCCCTCGTGCAGCACGCGGGAATAGAACTCCTCGTAGCCTTTGCCGAAGGCGCGCATGTCAATGTAGAAGTTGTAGACTTCGGCCTCCGGGCAGCGTTCCTTGATCAGATGTGCGAACTTGAGCGCGTACATGCAGCAGACGCGCGAACAGTAGCGGTGGTAGTTCTCGTCGCGCGAACCCACGCAGTGGATGATGCCCACGGCGCGCGGCGGCTGGCCGTTCTTCAGGCGGATCTGGCCGCCGGTAGGCCCCGTCGCATTGAGCATCCGTTCGATGTCCAGGGCGGTGTAAATGTTGTCCAGCCGGCCGTAGCCGTACTGGGCCATGACCGAGGCGTCGAACAGGTCGTAGCCGGTGGCCACCAGGATCTGGCCCACTTCGATCTCCAACTCCTGGTCCGTCATCTCGTGGTTGACGGCTTTGGCCTCGCAGACCTCGACGCACTTCTGGCAGCCGTTGGTCTTGAAGTGGATGCAGCTTTCGCGGTCAATGCGAGGGACTTTCGGCACGGCCTGCGGCGTCGTCACGTGGATGGCCGTGTTCGGACCGAGCAGGAACTCGGGCGGCTTACCGCGGTAGTCCTCCGGTTCGAACTTCATGTGCCCTGTGGGGCAGACGTGCGCGCAGGCGCCACAGGCCACGCAGGCTTCCGACTCTTCGTGGAAGGGCGTCACCACCTTGCGCTTGATGCCGTGGTCTTCGTAACCGATGGCGCACGCCCCCACCACTTCTTCGCAGATGCGCACGCAGCGCAGGCAAAGGATGCAAGCGTCGGGCGCCTCGTCACGCATTTCGCTGATGAAGCGCGGCTTCTCCAGTCCCACCTCGGCCGCCAGCTTCTGGACGATGGGGACGTTGGGCCAGCGCGCCATCATCAGTTCGACCACCACGCGCCGCGCCTGCCGCACATGATCCGTGTCGGTCTGGACAACCATGCCCTCTTCGCAGGGGGTGTTGCAGGCGGTGACCAGTTCGTAGCCGCGCGGGCGCTGGACCTGCACGGTGCAGATCCGGCAGGCGCCGAAGGGCTTCAGCCACGGGTGGTAACAGAGCGTGGGAATCGGGATCTCCAAAAACCTGGCCGCTTGCAGAATCGTGGTTCCCTCGCGGACCTCGGTTCGGGTTCCGTTGATCGTCAGTGAGATCATGTTCACCCCCTCATTCCACGATCACCGCGTTGAAGTGGCAGACCTCCACGCATACGCCGCACTTCTTGCACAGCGTCTGGTCAATGCGGTGCGGCTGGTTCTTTTCGCCGAAGATGGCCTTTTCCGGACACTCGCGCCGGCAGACGCCGCAGCCGTGTCCGCGCTCGACGCAGATCACGGGATCTATGCGATAGGTATTGAGCGCGCGGCAGACGTGGGCCGGGCACTTGTGCGCTTCGATGTGGGCCAGGTACTCGTCCCGGAAATACTTCAGGGTGGTCAGCACAGGATTGGGCGCCGTCTTGCCCAGACCGCAGAGCGAGGTCTGCTTGACGACCCAGGCGATCTCTTCCAGCGCCCGCAAATCGTCCATGGTGCCGTGGCCATCCACGATGCGGTTCAGGATGTCCAGCATGAGCTTGGTGCCCTCGCGGCAAGGCGTGCAGGCGCCGCAGGACTCGTCCTGCGTGAAGGCCAGGAAGTAGCGGGCCACATCCACCATGCAGGTGTCCTCGTCCATGACCACCAGGCCGCCCGACCCCATCATGGAGCCGACGTCCGTGAGGCTCTCGTAATCAATGGGCAGGTCGAGGTAATCGCGAGCTTCGCGCTTGCCATCGGGCGCGATGTACTCGATGGGCTGGTCCATCATGCCCGCCGGGATGCAGCCGCCCGAAGGGCCGCCCGTCTGCACGGCTTTGAACTTCTTGTCGCCCGGGATGCCGCCGCCGATGTCGTAGATGAGCTGGCGCAAGGTAATTCCCATGGGGACTTCCACCAGCCCGGTGTTGCGCACCTTGCCCACCAGCGAGAAGACTTTGGTGCCTTTGCTGCGCTCGGTGCCAATTTGCGAGTACCACTCCCAGCCGTGCAGGATGATGGGCGGCACGTTGGCCCAGGTTTCGACGTTGTTGATGCAGGTGGGCTTGCCCCACAGCCCGTACTCGGCCGGATAAGGCGGGCGTGCGCGGGGATCGCCCAGGCGCCCTTCCACCGAAGCGATCAGGGCCGTTTCCTCGCCGCAGACGAAAGCGCCGGCGCCGCGAGTGACGGAAATGTCGAAGTCGAGGCCGGAATCCAGGATGTTTTCGCCCAGCAGCCCGTACTCGCGCGCCTGCTGGATGGCGATCTGGATGCGCTCCAGGGCCAGCGGATACTCGTTGCGGATGTACACCACGCCGTAACGCGCGCCGATGGCGCGGGCTCCGATGAGCATGCCTTCGATGACCGAGTGCGGGTCGGATTCGAAGATGGAGCGGTCCATGAAGGCGCCCGGGTCGCCCTCGTCTCCGTTGCAGATGATGTATTTGGGCTCGCCCTTGGCCTGCCGGACCTTCTGCCACTTGACCCCGGTGGGGAAGCCGGCCCCGCCGCGGCCGCGAAGTCCGGACTTGGTGATCACCTCAATGATCTGCTCGGGCGTCATCTCGGTGAGCGCCTTGACCAGCGCCTGGTAGCCGTCGCGCGCGATATAGTCTTCGATCTTCTCGGGGTCAATCAGCCCGCGGTTGCGCAAGGCGATGAGGCGCTGGTGCTTGAAGAAGGGAATGTCGGACATTTTGGGGATGGGTGCGGCGGCTTCGGGCGGCTTGTACAGCAGCTTCTGTACCGGCCGGCCTTTGATGAAGTGCTCTTCCACGAGCAGCGGGACGTCCTTGGCCGAAACCTGCTGGTAGAAGATCCCATCCGGCTGCACGACCATGAGGGGGCCGACGGCGCAGAAGCCGTTGCAGCCTGTGGTGACGATCTGGATCTCGTCCTGGAGGCCGCGTTTGCGGATTTCGTTTTCGAGGGCCTCGCGCACTTCCAGGGACCGGTTGGAGACGCATCCCGTCCCGGCGCAAACCATGCAATGGACGCGATAAGGCATGGCTCCTCCTCACATCACCCGCTCGCTGCCCACAGCCAGGGCGTAGCGGTCGGCGATCTTTCCTCCCACGATGTGCTCGGCGAAGATTTCCTTGACCTTGCCCTCGGTCAGGTCCACGTACTTGACCGGGGGCTGGCCGAGCACCTCGACTGTCATCATGGGTTCGCGACTGCACAGGCCGGCGCAGCCGGAGGTCGTGACCAGCACGTCGTGCAGGTTGCGTTCCTCGATCTCACGCAGCACGGCGGTCATGATGTTGCGCCCGCCGGCGGCGATCCCGCAGGTGCCCAGGTGCACGGTGATCTTGACGCGTCCGGCTCCTTCGCGCAGCAGGGTGGCGCGGCGGGCTTGCTCGCGGATGCGCGCCAGGTCCTCGATCTTAAGCTTTGGCATGTGCCGCCTCCTGCTTCTGGTAACGCTTGATGATCTGATCCACCTTGGACACGGTGACCTTGCCGTAGAGATCCTGTCCCACGGTGACCACGGGCGCCAGCCCGCAGCACCCCAGGCAGCGCACCTGTTCCAGGCCGAACATGAGGTCCGGCGTCGTCTGCCCGCTTTTGATGCCCAGCTCACGCTCGAACTTCTCCAGGATCTTCACCGCACCCTTGACGTGACAGGCCGTACCGAGGCAGACCGAGATGGGATGCCGGCCTTTCGGTTTCAGGCTGAAAGCGCGGTAGAAGGTGGCCAGGCTGTAAGCCCGGCTGAGAGGCACGTTGAGCGTGCGTGAAAGGTACTGGAGGACGTCCTTGGGCAAGTACGTGTACTGTTGCTGGACGTCCTGGAGCATGGCGATCAGGGCGCTTTTCTGGCCCCCATGCTGCCGGATGATGCTCTCAATGGTTGCCAGATCCATGACTGACCTCCTGCCTGCTATCGCGGTGCAAGGCGCGCAGCGCTTCCGCCAGCGCCCGGCGCAGAGCCGAGATGGCGGCAGGGCTGTGGGGCGCCACGTCCCCGAGGCTGCGCCGGAATTCCGCCGTATCGAAGCGGGTCGAGAAATCTGCGCCGCGATGTTCGTAGGAGAACTCGATCTCGGGATGTCCGGCCGCCAAGGCGAGCAAAGTGGCCGCCACATCGCCCAGCGGCTGGCGGTCCGGGTGACTCAGTTGAAACTCCGCCGTGACCGTGGTTCCGACGCCGGGCTCGGACTCGATGCGCAGGCTTCCGCCAGCCATGCGAGCGGCCTGGTCCAGAAGCGCCAGTCCCAGGCCCACGGGCCGCGTCTGGCGCGTGGTGAAGAAGGGGTCGGCAGCGCGCCGGGCGACTTCCTCCGGCATCCCCGAGCCGTCGTCGCGAACTTCCAGGACGAGCCGGTCGCTCGCGGGATCTTCCGTCACGCGGATGTCCACGCGCCGGGCGCCCGCGGCGATGGAGTTTTCAGCCAAATCGAGCATGTGCAAGGCTAGTTCCTCCATGGCTCGCTCGCCCCTTCGTTGCCCTCGTTCACCACGCAGCGGCCCTCGCGGCGGGCGAAGGCCTGTCGCAGTTCGTCCACTGTAATCCGCTGCAAGCGGAAGCTCGTTGTGCAGGCGCCGATCTGCTCGGGCCAGTGGGCGTCCGAAGAACGCACCACGGCAAGGGCGGCGCATTCGGGCCAACGCTTGCGGAATTCGGCCGCGGGCATGTGCGGGGAAAGCTCCACCGCGTCGAGCGCCAGGTCCGGCGGAACGAACCCCAAGTGGCCGAGAAGGCCGAACGCTTCGCGATCGGCATGGGCAGCGATGGCCAGCCCGCCCAGTGCATGCACGCGCTGGACGATTTCGCTGACGCTCATCTCGGTGGCGCCCGCCAGCAGGCGTGGCTCGAATCCGAGCACGTCGTGGTCTTCGTTGACCAGGACCTGAAGCCCGAAGATCTCGGGCTGGTTCTCGCCGGGGAGGCGCTGGTAGACGACCTCCTGCATGGCCCGTGCCGCCTCCAGGTCGCCGAAGATGGCGAGGATGTGAACCTCCTCGCGCGAAGTGATTTCCATGGCGGGCAGAACCGCAAGGCGAGTCTGGCGCGCTGCGCCCACGACGGCCGGGATGTTGCCTGCGGAGTTGTGGTCAGCCACGCCGATGGCATCCAGGCCTCGCTCGAGCGCCGCGGCGACGATCGTGCGTGGCGCCATGCTGAGATCGGCGCAGGGCGACAGGCAGGTGTGCACGTGCAGGTCGGCGCGCCAGACTCGCATCATGCCCCCCCACGAAGACCGAGCGCGTACAGCCGGCCCGCGGCTTCGAAAGCGGGCAGCGACGTGCGCAGGACGGTGACCTTGTGTTCGCGGGCGCGTTCCAGCATGTCGGAATCGGGATTGCGCCCGTTGACCAGCAGCACGATCAGTTCTTTGAGTGCCGCCACGGCGGCGACGTTGGAATGGGTTTGCAGCGTCAACCACAGGGCGCCCGGCGAGGCATGAGCCATGACGTCGCTCAGCAGGTCCGAGGCGTAGGCGCTCGTGACCTCGCGATCCGGATCCGCCTGGTTGAGGACCTCCAGCCCCAACGCCTCGACGATGCTGCGTACCGTCATCGGCATGCCTCCTCAAGCCAGGGCGGTGTGCCGGTTCCGTCGAGCGTGTTCGGCGGCCAGCACGACGCAGTCCTCGATCACGGCGCGTCCCTGCACAACGTCTTCGGCGAAACTGTGGCAGGTGGGCGCGCCGCAGGCGCCGCAGTCAATGTGCGGCAGCGTCTCCAGGATCTCTTTCATGCGGGCGCGTTTCTCGATGGCCCGCGAGATTTCGGCGTCCAGCGGCGGGAACGGTTGCGGCGAGAAGCGCCCGGGCAGGGAGAAGTAGCCCAGCCGATAGAGCCGCTGGATCTCCTCGCGGGAGCAACCGGGCTGGCGCCCGTAGCGATCCACCAGGTGCAGGATCTTGCTGCGCGCGAAGTAAGGATTCTCGACGGTCAGCGGGCCGGAGCAGCAGCCCTGCGGGCAGGCGTGACACTCCAGATACTGGAGTTCGCCCAGCTTGCCGTTCTCCACGTCCTCGAGGATGCGCGCCACGTCGCGCAGCCCGCCCACGGCCAGGGTGTCTTCGGTTCGCAGACAAGCCGCCTGACCGCCCAGCACGGGCCAGCCCAGACCCAGTCCCTTGACGGCCTCGGCATCTGCGGGTTGCTCGGCCTCGCGCGACACCGCGGCCAACAGCGGCTGATAGATATCGGAGATCGCGATGGCCCCGTCCAGATAGGAGGCGCGCTTGCGCGGCGGGTATTCGACGGCTACGATCTTGGCGGGGCAGGGAGTGAGATAGATCACGCCGATCTCGTCCATGGGCAAGCCCAGCTCCCGCGCCTTGCGATTCTTGATCTCGCGGGCAGCGATCTCCATGGGCGAGTCAATGGGCACGAGCTGGTCCACCAGAGCGGGGAAGCGGGCCTGCACGAGCCGGACCACAGCAGGGCAGAAGGGCGAGATCAGCGGCAGCGGTCCGCGATAGTCGGCCAGGAACTCGTCAATGGCGACGCTGACGGCTTCCGTGGCCCAAGTCAGATCGCAGGCTTCATCAAAGCCGATTCTGGTGAGCGCGCGCAGGATGGTGCCGGGCAGGATATCGCGGCGGAACTGGCCGTAAATGGCGGGCGAGGGCAGGGCGATGGTGTACTTGAATCGGGCGAAGTCGGTGAAGGAACCGGTCAGGGGCTGGATGGCGCTGTTGGGGCAGGCGCGCACGCACTCCCCGCAGTCAATGCAGCGGTCCTCGAGGATGACGGCGCGCCCCTGGCGGATACGAATCGCCTCGGTGGGGCATGCGCGCATGCAGGACATGCGCCCCCGGCAGCGTTCCGGGTTCACGCGCACCGAGCGAAGATCATCGCCCATGGCTTAAAGCCGTATCCTGATATCCAGTTCCGTACCCTGTCCGACCACCGATTCGATGCGGAACTCGTCCGCATTCTTGCGAATGTTCGGCAGCCCCATCCCGGCGCCGAAGCCCATTTCGCGAATTTCCTCCGATGCCGTGGAGTAGCCTTCCTGCATGGCCAGCTCGATATCGGGGATGCCATCGCCTTCGTCGCGCACGAGCAGGCGAATCTCCCGGGGGCTGACCTGCAACTCCACGGTGCCTTTGCGCGCGTAGAGCACGACGTTCATCTCCGCTTCGTAAGCGGCAATGGCCGCACGGCGCACAGTCGCCGGGGGAATCCCGATCTCCTTGAGAATCTCTTTGATCGCGGTGGAAGCTCTCCCGGCATTGGCAAAATCCCTCCCCCGGACCTCAAACTGTTGTGTGAAGACGGACGCTCCCGGCATTCTGGGGCTGTTCCTGCTCCGGTTGCCCGCGCAGGCCCGCGGCCCAAAGCCGGCCGCAGGCTTCGAACATGGTCAACCGCGTGGCCAGCAGCGGGATTCCCTTAATCCTGGCCAGTTCGATCGCTTCCCTGTCGGGAAGCTTGCCGCGGACAAAAACGATGGCTTTGATGTCGGCCACGTCCGCGGTGCGCACGGCCTGAACGTTGGTGAGGCCGGTGAGCAGAACCGACCCGGGCGTGGCGAAAGCCAGCACGTCGCTCATCAGATCGGCGCCGCAGCCGGCGACGACCTCCTGCTCGAGGTCCTCATCGCCGCTCAGAACCTCACAGTTCAGGATCCGGCGAATTTCCTCCAGCCTCATGACGTCACCCGCTTGAGCACTTGCTTGCCCAGCCAGATGGTGCGGTTGCGCGGCACGCGCGTGGCCGGGCACACGTTCCAGCACTGGCCGCAGCCGGTGCACTTGGTTTCGTCCACATAGCGCGCATAGCGCCGCACGCGGACCTTGAAGTTGCCGATGTAGCCGGAGACCCCGGTGACCTCGCTCAGCGTGAGCAGTTTGATGTTGGGCCGGTGCCCGACGGAAACCATCTTGGGCGTGAGAATGCAGGCGGCGCAGTCCAGGGTCGGAAACGTTTTGTCGAAGACGCCCATGCGCCCGCCGATGGAAGGCTCACGCTCGACCAAATAGACGGTGTGTCCGGCCTCGGCCAGCTCGAGCGCGGCCTGGATGCCTGCGATGCCGCCGCCCACCACCAAGACGTTGGGATTCACCGGCGCGCGCAGCGGCTCCAGCGGCTGATGGAGCGCCACCCGCCGCACCGCGGCCAGAACCAGGGCCTTGGCTTTCTGCGTGGCCATGCGCGCGTCGTCGTGAATCCACGAGCAGTGCTCGCGAATGTTCGCGATCTGGACCAGATAGCGGTTGAGGCCTGCCTTGGCGGCGGCGTTGCGGAAGGTCAGCTCGTGCATGAGCGGAGAGCAGGCGGCCACCACGACGCGGTTCAGGCCCAGTTGCGCGATGTCGTTGCGGATCAGGTCCTGGCCCGGATCCGAGCACATGAATTTGTAATCGCGGGCGACGACCACGCCCGGCGCCGAGCTGATGAACTGGCGCACTTCGTCCACCTTGACGGTGGAGGCGATGTTGGCGCCGCAATGGCAGATGTAAACCCCGATGCGGACGTTGCCGTTTTGCTGCATCGCAGGCACCTCCTAGGCGGTTGCCACGCCCAGCTGGAAGGGGATCAGATTCCTTTGCAGGCCCAAAGATTTCTCCTCGCATCCCAGCGCCAGTCCCAGCAGTTGCGTGAAGAAGAGAACCGGCACGCGATACGAGGTCTTGAACGCTTGGTTGACCTGGTCCTGGTAGAGTTCCAGATTCACCTGACACATGGGGCAGGTGGTGACGATGCACTCGGCCCCGTTTTCGACGGCGCAGGAGAGCAGTTCGCGCACCAGATCCAGCGCCACATCCCGGAAGGTGGTCATGAGCATGCCGCCGCAGCAGCGCGTCTTGACCGGGTAGTAGACGGGTTCGGCGCCCAGCGCGCGGAAGAGGCGATCCATGGTTTCCGGGAACTCGGAGTGATCGAAGCCCCGCTCGGGCCGGACGATCTGGCAGCCATAGTATGGGGCCACGCGCAGCCCATCGAGGCGGCGGGAGGCGGCCGCCGCGATCCGCTCGATGCCGACGTCGTTGACCAGCACGTCCAGAGGATGACGGACCGTGACATTGAGCCGATAGCTGAGACCGGCCTTGGCGAGCAGGGCGTCTACTTTTTGGCGCAGTTCAGGACTTTCGCTCAGGTAGCGATTCGTCTTCAGAAGGACGGTGTAGCAGGCGCTGCAAGGCGCGATGAGATCGCGCTGCCCGTCGCGTCCGGCCAGGGCCAGGTTGCGCGCGCTGACCGCCAGCGAAGTGGTCTCGTCCACGCTCATGTAAATGGTTGCGCCACAGCAGTTCCAGTCCTCGAGCGGGCGGAGACCCACCCCGAGGGCTTGGAATACCGCACGAAGGCTTTCGTCATACTGGCGGGCAGCGCCTTCCAGACTGCATCCCGGATAGTACAGGTATTCCATGCCCACCTCCTCAAACCGCCTTTTCGGGCAGTTGACCGACGGCCCGGTAGCCGATGGCGCCCGGCACGAACTCCAGCGGCGCGGCTTCGCGCGGCAGCTCCAGCGTTTTCGCCGCGTCAATCATCTGGCGGATTGCGGAAACGCCGTGAATGCGTTTCGGCCAGAGGGCGAGCCTTCCCCGGCGGTACATGGCCCATCCCAGTGGCAGCATGCGCAACAGTTGGAGCGGATCCCGGCGAAGCTGGAAACGCAGGAGCAGAAGCAGCTCATGGTTGCGGCCATAGCGATAAAGCAGCCTCACAAAGCTGTTGGAAAGCAGATAGACCGGGAAGCGATCCGGGTAAAGTTTCTTTTCCATGGCGACGCGTTTGAGCGCGTACAGCAGGTCGGTGATCTTGATTTGCTGGGGGCACCGGGTGGTGCACATGTAGCAGGAAGCACAAATCCAGATCGAGCGGCTGTGCAAGATCTCTTCGATCATGCCCGCCCGGAAAAGGGCGATCATCATGCGCGGCGAAAGATCCATGGCGTAACTGACCGGACAACTCCCCGTGCACGTACCGCACTGCAAGCAACGGGACAGGCGGTCTCCTCCCGGGACCAGTTCGACCTGCTTGAGGAAGGTTTCCCGGAGTTCCCGCTCGCGAGGGGGTAGCGCGCCGGGCAGGCGGTGGGATTGCCTGATCATGTGCCCTCCTCGGACCGCCGAAATTTTTTTCTTGGCGGCCGGAACTTCCAGACAGTATAATAATCGGGGCAGCAAAAGGAATCAAGGGTATTAAGGTCATTTTTACGAAAAAAAGTGAGGCGCGGGAGTTAACAGATCTTAGAGTCCTAAACTCCGGTCGCGGAGGCCGGACTTAGTGACTGGTAAGTCGAGCACGAAGGTTATCGCGACAGGGCCAATGCCCGATTCCGGGCAGCCGCACGTAGCCAGCGGTCGCCGGGAGCTTGGAAGCTCGTATCAAGCGGCGCAAGGGGGGGACAGATGCTCGTTTGCTCGCGAGCCTGCGCTTACGCCGTGAAGGCCTTGGTTCGCCTGGCGCGCGAGGGGCCGGGCGCGCCGCTGAAGGCCCGTGAGATTGCCGCCAAGGAAAACATCCCGTACGCTTTCCTGGCCAAGGTTCTCCACCAGTTGGTTCGTGCCGGCATTGTAAGTTCCAGCCCCGGGCTAACGGGAGGTTTCCGGCTCCGGGTGCCTGCGTCCAAGGTTGCTTTGATTGACGTCGTGGAGGCGGTGGATGGGCTTGGCCAGTTCCGGCAATGCTTTACGGGGATTGCAGAGTGCAATGAAGCGTCGCCTTGCCCGATGCACGCTTCCTGGGAGAAAGTGAGGTCCGAAATCTTGCGGTACCTCCGGGAGACAACGCTCGCCCAAGTGGCTGAGGCGTGGTCGCAAAAAGAGCGTTATGATTTGGGGGCCGTCCGGGCTGCCGGAGCTGCGGGCGCGGCTGGAATTGCGGTAGGGACAGAGGAGCGAGGGAACGGAGCTAAGGAAGGAACTGGCTCGCTGCCCGGGGAGGAAGTCTGGGATGTGCGACAGCCGCTGGATTGAGTGGGCGGGACGCAAGTTTCAGCTAGCGGGATTCTATGACCTTCGTATCCAAGAGTCGCTTATCTGCGCGGCCCTGAAGTCTGAGACTGGGCCGGGAGGAGGTGGAGCGTGACGCAGTCAGCCGTGTTCGATAGGGGGGCAACGAGCCAGCTCCCGGCGCCCGCGGGCGTGGAGCTGAGTTTGGACAACTTACTCGATTTTCCCGAAGGGCGACGCATCCTCGCCTGTATGCAGTGCGGTATGTGCACGGCGAGCTGCCCTTACGGGGACGTGATGGAGTACCCGCCGCGACGACTGATAGCCATGTTGCGGGCGGGACAAATCGAGAAAGTAATTCGAAGCGAAGCTTTGCTCGGTTGCGTCGCCTGTTACAGTTGCATGGCCAAATGCCCGCGGGGCATCCGACTTACTGAAATTCTGCTGCCCTTGATCAAGGAGCAGGTTTTCCTGAATCTTTCCGAGGTGCCGGCCGAGCTCCACCGCGCGCTGGAGAATACCCTCCGCTACGGCAACCCGTTCGGCGAGCCCTCCCGGAAGCGCGCGGCGTGGGTAAAGACGGCGGGCGTACCGGTAAGAATCCTCTCCGAGAACCCGGGACCGGTGGATGTATTGTGGATTGTGGAGTGTCATAACTCGTACCATCCCCGCGGCCAGGATGTGAGCCGAGCCACGGCGCGGCTCTTTCATGCGCTCGGTATTGACTTTGCCATTCTGGGGAACGAGGAAAAGTGCGCCGGGGAGTGCGCGCGCTTGCTCGGCGAACGGGGGCTGTTCGACACCCTGATGGACTACAACATGGTGGTTTTTTCGCGCTACCGGTTCAACCGGATCGTAACTTCAGGGGTACACGCCTACGACGCTTTTGTTTACGAATACCCCGAGCGCGGCTTCCGTTACCCCGTCGAGCAGACGACTCCTTTTCTGGCGCGGCGCCTGGATCAGTTGCGGCCCATGCTCACGCGCAGGCTGCCGTACGTCGTGACGTACCACGATTCCTGCTGCCTGGGCCGGCACAACGGTTTTTACGAAGAGCCCCGGGCGCTGTTACGGGCGATCCCTGGCATCCGCCTCGTGGAAATGGTGCACAATCGCGTGAACGCGATTTGCTGCGGCGGCGGTGGCGGCGGGATGTGGCTGGACACTTACTTCAAGGCGAAAGGTTACGAGAGGCTTTCGGAGCGCCGCATCAAGGAAGCGGTGGCGACCGGCGCCGACGTGCTGGCGATTTCCTGTCCATATGAGCTTTCGCGTTTCGAGGACGCGCTGAAGGTGACTGGCTACGACGGGCGCATGGTGGTTCGCGATGTGACCGAGCTGCTGGCCGAATCGCTGTCCTTCTGAGCTGTTGGCGCCGGCGCGGTGACGGAACGAAGAAAGCCGCCGGCGGCAGGTCGCTTTCGGTCAGCGGCCAGGCAAGTGACTGATGCGCAGGGCTCGATCGCGTGGGGTCAGAGCAAAACCGGCCCGTGGGAAGGTCCCGCGTCGCGCTGTTCGCATCTTTCAGTCCGCCGTAGGTGGCGGCAGGAAGTCGAAGTCAATGATCATCTTTTCGGTGAGAGCAGCGATCAGTTCTTCCTGAACCGCTTTGTAGTTCGGATCGCCGGCCAAGTTGTTGAGTTCGCCGGGATCCTTTGCCAGATCATAAAGCTCGATTACAGGCCGGGGTCGCTGGAAGTAAGCGCGCTCGATGGCGGGCGGGAGTTTACCCTCGGCGTGGGCTTGGACGATTTGTTGCCAGCTCGGATCCCGGGCGCTGTCGGTGGGCTGGTATTCCATGTACGGCGTGCAGTTATAGATCAGCTTCCACCGATCGCTGCGGACGCAGCGGCCCAGGTCGAAGCCTGCGGATTTTGTATTCGCCGTGAAAGGCTGGTTACCGTGGTGCAGGCGCTGGGCAAAGATATATTTGCGCGGCTGGTAAGAACCGCCCGTAATCAATCCCAGGAAGCTGCGGCCGGTCATCCGTTCCGGAGGTTTCCCGCCTGCTGCCTCGATGAAAGTCGGCGCGAGGTCCTCGCCCGAGATCAGCGCGTCGGTTACGCCGGTCCGTCCCCGACCCGGCCATCGGACGATGAGCGGCACGTGCAACCCCGGATCGTACAAGGATCCTTTGCCGTGGGGGAACGCCATGCCGTTGTCCCCTGCGAATAACACCAGAGTGTTTTCCTCCTGACCGCTTTTCCGCAGGACTTCCAGGTTTTCAGCCACCAGGGAATCCAGACGCTCGATCTCTCCGCAGTATCGGGCCAGGTCTTCTCGTACCCCCGGAAGGTCCGGCAGATGCGGCGGCAATTCGATCGCCGCAGGATTTACGTGACCGGCGTCTTTGTCCCACACGTGATGGGGATCGCTGAAGTTGATCCAGAGGAACCACGGCGTGTTCCTGGGCACGCGTGAGAGAAATTCGCGGAACCTGGCGGGCGTCTGTCCTTGCGGGCTCACGTCGAGGTAATCCACCCGTTTGTTCCAGGTCTTCAATCCGTATTTCTCGTAGACGCGCTGGGTAATGGGGCCGGCTTTGATCACGCCGTCCAGGTGGAAATACCGGCCGCAAACCCCGGTGTAGTAACCGAGTTCGCGCAGATATTCCGGAAGGCTTTTCACATCGGGCGGCAGCGGAGTGTTGAAACGCCCTACGCGAACCGCGACCGGCGACTGGCCGGTCATGAACGCCGCACGCGAGGGAACGCATTGCGGGGAAGAGGTGAACATCCTGTCAAAGCGCAGGCCCTCGGCGGCCAGGCGATCCAGGGTGGGCGTGGACATCCACCTGGCGCCGTAAACGCCGAGGTAGGGATAACTGTGATCGTCGGACAACAGGAAAAGGATGTTGGGTTTGTTTTTGGGCTGTTGAAGGATCGCGGGCGCGGCAACGCCGGATAACAGGCTGCGACGTGTGAGCTTCATAGGCTCATCCCTCGGCGTATTTTACTCTATGCATTTTTCTGGGTAGGCCGGCTGCCAGCCGCTGGCGCGGTTGCGCGCCTGAACCCTGGAGATTGTTGGGCCCTGGGTGGATGCCTTCTTCTGCGCACGTGGCTTCGCTGCCCGCGAGGTAGCGTGCAGGCTCACTTACGCCGACGCGACCCACTGGACCAGGCGAGCTGGCCGTTGGCCTGCACCACGCGAACGTAGTACCAGGTGAGCTCGCCGCCGGGATCCTCGTCGCGCAGAGTGAACTGCGTATCGTAGTGGTCCGCGAACACCAGCCGATGCAGCATGGCCGACTCCTTGGGAAAGTCGCCGGTGAACAGCATCTCCGAACTCTCGCTCAACTGGGCCAGCGTCTGCGTCAGGCTCGTGCGCACGGGCTGCTCGAGGGCGACGGTGAGGCGGGTGTCGGGGCGGCCCTGGATCTTCAGCACCACGGCCTTGGTCGAGATATCATCAATACGCTCGCGCAGCGCAGTGAATGAACGGACACGAATCTGCTGGGGGCCGGCCTCCAGCACGCGGTCACGCCGACTCTCGTCCAGCGGCCCCGACTGGAAGCAGGTCTGGAAGGCTACGATCTGACCTCCCTCCACGCTGATCCGCATTTCCCAGTCGCAGACGCGCGTGATGCCAAGCGCCGGCCAGGGTCCCCAACCGAATTCGAAACGCACTAGCACGGGTCGCTCCCAGCTTCGAGCTGACGGGATGCGATCGCAGGGGAAATCGCGATGGAGCACGCGGTTGTTCTTGAGCACTTCCACGCGATCCACCTGATCCCAGCCGCTCACTTGCACCTGGATTTCCCGTCGCCTCGCATAAGGCAGCTCCTCACCCATCCTGTGGCCATTGAGTGTGAACTCGAGCGCGATCCGGTCCCCGGTGACGGCGTAGCAGCGACGCGCGCGCAGGGCCTCGAAAATGGCGGGCCGGCTCAGCTCCCGCGCCTTCACTGCCGCCAGTCCTTCGCGATAGGCGCCAGGGTAGCCCAGGTGATCGTCGGTGGAAGCAATGACGCCGAGCCGGTGGCCTTGGGAGAGAAAGTATTGCCAGGTGTTGCGAGTCCAGCGACCGGGTTCAGTATGGCGGACGTAAGGGAAGGGCGCGCGGTCGTGCTCGGCGTTGCCCCATTCCGAGTAGACCTCAAGCACAGGCGAAACTGAGGGATCCAGAAAAGCGATGTTGGCGCCCCGGTGGCCTTGCCGGCAAGCAGGGTGGTGAGGGATCAGCAAACATCCTCGCCGGCGGGCGAACTCCTGCCAGCGGCGCAAATCGTCAAACAGCTCGAGCTCGGCATCGAGGTCGGGGAAGAGAATGTGGTAGTCGCCCAAACTGGCCGAGTGACACTCGTAGCCAAGAATGGGGACGAAGCGCCCCGGCGAATCGAACTCGCGCGCCATTCGCACGACCTCGGGCCAGCGCGCTCGCGTGACGGCAAAGCCGTTGATCCACTTGTTTTCAATGGCGTTCTCGTAATGGCCGATGTCGTGCCAGTGGGCGTGAGGCGTGAAGGCGAAGAAATCCAGGTGCTCGCGCGCGATCTCGAAGGTTCGTCGCAGAGATCCCTGCGCGTAGCCGATATGGTTGTGGTTGTGCAAATCCCCCCAGTAAGTCCGGTAAGGAGAATCGGCGCTGGCCTGGCTTACTTGCCCGGCGGCTGAGGCCAAACCGCAAGTCACGCCTTGCAACCATTCCCTGCGGGTCCAGGATTCGACTCTTTCCGACATAGGGTTTCACGCTCCTCCAGGTTTGATTGCGATCGCCAGGCGCCGCGGCTCAGGCAAATCCTCCGGAGCGCGGCCGTCAGAGAGCATACGCGTGACCTTCGGGCGTCAGGCCGGAGCGACGCGGGTCGCCGCCCGTCGTGCGCAGGATCTCATAGATACGGCGCTGGAGGTCGCGCACCAGCTCTTTGAGGGCAGGATCCGGGATTTGCTCCACCAGCCTTCCCCGTCGCAGGCCTACTTTGACGTCGCCCAGCAAGTTATGGCGCTGTTCAGGATCGGCGGTGAGATCGTAAAGCTCGTCTTTGTCCCACACCCCCAGACCTTGGCAGTAACTGTAGCGAGCGGTGCGCAGACCGACGAGTGTCGGCGTGTAGGGAAAATCGAACTCCCACTCGTACTCGTACAGGAACTCGGTGCGCCATGGCGGATGCTCGCCACGCAGCAGAGGAAGCAGCGAGCGCCCATGCATCGGAGAGCGGAGTGTGATTCCGGCGGCCTCAAGAAAGGTAGGCGCCAGATCGAGATTGAGCACCATTTCCTCGCGCACCGCGGGGCGGAACAGAGCCGGCGCCCACACGATCAGCGGAACGCGGATCGAGGGTTCGTGCATGGACCGTTTGTCCAGCAGACCGTGCTCGCCCCACATATAGCCGTTGTCGCCCATATAAATCACGATCGTGTTGTCTACAAGCGTGTGTTTCTCGAGCGCCGCCAGGAGCGCACTTACGCTTTCGTCCACCGCCATCAGGCTACGACAGTAGTTGCGATAGGCCGCCTCGAAGGTCATTTGGTGACCGAACAACCCGTCCACCCCTTGGCGCGAATAGCGTCGCCTCAGGATCCACTCCGGCTTCTGACGGTAATCCTCTTCGCGAAACGGCATGGTGGAAGGCAGAGGGATCGGATCGCAGGCATACAGATGCCGGTGACGCGGCGCCGGCTGGAAGTCATAGTGCACGGCCTTGTGGGAGAGATAGAGCAGGAAAGGACGGCCAGCAGTTTGGGAGAGGAACTGCTCTGCCTCGGCGGTAAGCACGTCCGTGATATAGCCCCGAACGCGCGTGCGTGTGCCGTTGCGGTTCAATTCGGGGTCGAAATACTCGCCTTGGCCGCGGAAGAATACCCAATGGTCAAAGCCCGGGCGAGGCTCATCGCTCTCTCCTCCCATGTGCCACTTGCCGATGAAAGCGGTGCGGTAACCGGCTTCGCGCAGCAGGGCGGGGAAGGTGGGCAGCTTCGGATCGAACGGGGTGAAGTTATCCACGACGCGATGAGCGTGCATGTAGAGGCCGGTCAAAATGCTAGCGCGGCTGGGCGAGCAGAGTGATGTGGTTACGAAGGCGTTGCGGAACAGGACGCCTTCCCGCACCAAGCGATCCATGCCCGGCGTTTTCAGCCATGGGTGACCGAGAGCTCCGGCAAAGTCGTAGCGGTGGTCGTCGGTGAGGATGAAGACGAAATTGGGCGCCCGTGTGGCGGCCCGGGCAAGGCGGAGGCCCGCGGCGAGAGCGGGAAACATTTGCCTGCGCGTCATTGGATCATTACGAGTGTACACGCGCGCCGGGGAATGTAAGAGGGCCATGTTGGGGAGGCGTTTCGAATCGGGCAGGGCGAAGACCGCGGGCCGTCGGCAGTCCCCAGACTCGTAGTCTATGCGCCGGCTCGAGGAACCGCTACGCTCCCAGTGACGCTTGCGGCGCGTTTCGGCGATGGCGGACTTGCGCAGCGATAGCCTGCTCTCGGCTAAACGGGTCCACGGATTTCCGATTCAGCGGGCGTTCGTGCTGAGGAGTGGTGGGCGCGTCAGGACTCGAACCTGAGACCTCCTGCGTGTGAAGCAGGCGCTCTGACCAACTGAGCTACGCGCCCAATCCTTTGTTTTCAGTTAGTAACAGGCTTCGCCTACGCGGCCAATCGGCTTACTTTGGGGACTCCAACCGAATTATCCGCCCCGGCGCCTTCCAGCGCCTCAATCGCACGCCGCCGCGCCTCAAGCCGAATGTGCGAATACCGCTTCAGCATCGCCTGGCTCACCTCACATGATATCAAACATGACCTGATCGGGGATGCCCGCCTCGGCCAGTTTCGTACAGAACGTGTGGCGCAGATCGTGCAACCGGCAGTTGACCCCTGCCGCGCGGCGTACGGCTTCCCAAGCCCGCTTCAGGCTCCCCACAGGGCGGGCAGGATCAACCGGCCTGCGCCGGTTCGATGCCGGGAAGACATACCAGTCCGGCTTGATCGGCCCGAACCAGCGCGCATACCTCGATGCGTGAAGCTCCACCGCCGCCCGCCGGCGGTTCTCGGCTTCGATCGCCACGGTCTTGCGCGTTGTGCGCGCCGATTCGCGGATGCGCCGGCCACCGACCCAGAACTCATACCACCAGACGCGAGACTGCCGGCGCTCGCCTGTCTTGGGGTCCTTGTAGGGCGGACGAAAGACGCTCACGGCTCACCTCTCCGCTTTGGCGCGTCGCCAGCGCGCTAGCGCCGCCCGGCGGGCCAGGTCGGCTCGCTCTTGCGGGGTCGGCATGGCCATGCGCTTCAAGCCGCCGCGGCGCACCAGCTTGACAGCGGCAGGATCTTTCGCTTGCCCACAACTTCGACGCGCTTTGTTTGTGTGGTTCGCGTAACGCGCTGCTTCGGGAGATAGGTGATTCGACTGATGCCCACCTCGTATAAAAACTTTTTATCGCCTAAGGTATTGTCAGACGGGTGCACTCCATGGTAAATACAAAGTCTCAGCCTCGCTTGGCGCCTTGGTTAACCCTCCCGAGAGGGTACCAATGGTACCACGCGGGTGCGCGTGTGTACGCGGTGAAGCCCGCTGGGGCTCACACAGCGTGAGCTGTACGTTTCCTCGGTTGCGTAGGACACTGACTTACTAGCGTCCTACGATCCACGGCAGGGGTTGCTGCGGGCCGGCAGTCAGATCCCTGCGCGGAAGGCCAGTTCCGGGGGTAAGTTTTTCCCAAGAACGGACAGAGCCTCCTGCCAAACATCTCCGAACCTAGGTTCCGCAAGCGTCTGGCCGACGGAGGCAGCATGATCGCTTCCAATCGCCGGTGTCGTATCGTGAGCTTCCGCCTCTCTCCCGAAGAGTACGAGGCGCTCAGGGTGTTCTCGGCCAATAACGGCATACAAAGCATATCCGAGTTGGCTCGGCGCGCGATCGAGGATTATCTGTCCAGCAATGCCATGCGGCCCAGTGACCTGGAAAGCAAAATCGAGTGGCTTGCGGGTCGCCTCAGCGTTCTGGACCGCGCCGTCGAACGACTCGCCCAACTGGTGGAATCCAAGACGGCGGCCGGTGAAAGCCAGCCGCCACGGCAGTCTGCATAGGAAAGCCCAAGAGACTTGATATGAGGCGTCTGATAAGCTGGGCCGCTTTGCTCTCCTGCTCGGCTCTGGCTGCCTTGCAGGAACCGTCGCCCGGCCCGCCTAACACTTACGTGCTAGGTCCCGGCGACGAGATCGTCATCCGCGCGCCGGACGCCCCCGAAATCGCCGATCGCCCCGTGCGTATTGACATGCAGGGTTTGATCAATCTGCCTTTGGTGGGACGCGTGCAAGCGGGCGGTCTCACCATCGAGCAGTTGGAAGCCGAGTTGACGCGGCGGCTGAAAACCTACCTGGTCGAACCGCAGGTCGCAGTCTCGGTGAACCAGTATCGCAGCCAGCCGGTGTCCGTCCTCGGCGCCGTGGCCAGCCCCGGCGTGTTGCAACTGGAGGGCCGCAAGACCCTCTTCGAAGTCCTCTCGCTGGCCGGCGGTTTGCGACCCGACGCCGGCGACACGATTCGCATTACGCGCCGCAAGCAATGGGGCCGCATTCCTTTGCCCGGGACCACCGAGGATCCCACCGGCCAGTTCTGGATCGCCGAAGTCTCGGTCAAGTCGGTGATGGAAGCGCAAAACCCCGAGCAAAACATTCTCGTTTGCCCGTTTGACGTCATCACGGTGCCGCGCGCGCAAATGGTCTACGTGATCGGTTCCGTCCGCAAGCCGGGTGGGTTCGTGCTCGGCGACAAGGAAATTCTTACGGTGCTCCAGGCGCTTTCGCTGGCCGAAGGTCTCGATCGCGGTGCGGCGCCGCAGAACGCCAAGATTCTTCGGGCCTCGCAGGGCTCGACCACTCGCACCGAAATCCCCATTGATCTGAAGCGCATTCTGCAAGGGAAGGCCAGCGACGTGCCTCTGGGCCCTGATGACATTCTCTTTGTGCCTGGCAGCACGAGCAAGAACCTTGCCTACCGCAGCGTAGAGGCCATGTTCGCGATCGGCACCGGCTTCGCCATTTATCGCGGAGCACGATGAACGCGATGCAAGGACGGTCCTGCCATGCCTGAACAACCTGCCCAGCTACCCGGTCCGGGTCCTGTCGCACCCCGGTCTCCTCGGGAGCCGGCGCCCGCGCAGTACATTGACGTGCCGCCCTATGGCTACGGCTACGGCGCCTATCACCACGAAGAGACCGGGCGCAGCGGCCTGCTCGAATACTGGTACCTGCTGCGACGGCGAAAGGGCACCCTGGTCCTGTTTGCCTTCCTGGGCGCGCTGGCGGGCGTGCTCGTGACGATCCCCCAAACCCCGGTCTACCAGGCGCGCACCACGCTCGAAATCCAGGCCCTCAACGAAGAGTTCCTCAACATGCGGCAGGTCAGCCCGGTGGATCAGTCGGGCGGGCGCGCGTACGGGTTGAGCGACATCCCCACGCAGGTCAAGCTCATCCAAAGCGCAACCCTGATCGAGCGCGTCGTGCAAAAGCTCAAGGCCGCCAAGCCCGCCGACCTGGGCCTTGAGACCAGCCGCATCTCCGCCTGGCGGCGCGCCCTGAACCTCCCCGAGCCGCCCCCGGCCACGGCGTACGAGCAAGCGGTGGCGATGGCGGCCGGCGCCGTCAAGGTGCGCTCGGACGAGGAAACTCGCATCGTCGAAATCCTGTGCGATTCCACCGATCCCAAAGTCGCCGCCGCCTTCGCCAATACCCTGGCCGACGAGTACATCCGGGAGAATCTGGAGTCCCGCTGGAACATGGCGCAGCGCACCAGCGAGTGGCTCGCGCGCCAGCTCGAAGACATGCGCATCAAGCTCGAGCGCTCTGAAGACGCCCTGCAAACCTACGCGCGCAACGCCGGCCTCATGATGACGGCCGACCGCAACGTCTCCGAGGAAAAGCTGCGCCAGATCCAGGAGGAACTCAGCCGCGCCCAGGCCGATCGCATCGCCAAACAGTCGCGCTACGAGACGGCTCGTACCAGCCCGCCCGAGGCGCTGCCCGACGTGGTGAACGACGCTTCCTTGCGCGCCTATCAGTCCCGCATCGCCGACCTGCAACGCGAGCTGGCCGAACTCTCCACCACGTTCACGCCCGCCCACTCGCGCGTGAAGCGCGTGCAAGCCCAGATCGCCGCCGTCGAGGCCGCCTTCAACAAGGAACGCGACGCGGTTTTGAACCGCATCCGCAACGATTATGAAGAAGCAGTGCGTCGCGAGAAGCTGCTCTTGGCCGATTACGAGCGGCAGGCGGCCCGGGTGCGCGAAGAGGCCGAAAAGGCCATCCAGTACAACATCCTCAAGCGCGAAGTCGAGACCAACCGCCAGCTTTACGAAGCCATGCTCCAGCGCGTCAAGGAGGCCAGCGTGGCCTCGGCGATTCGCGCCAGCAACGTGCGCGTGGTGGATCCAGCCAAGCCGCCTGCGGCGCCCTACAAGCCGGACCTGCCTCGCAGCGGCGGCCTCGGCCTGGTCGTCGGATTGATCGGCGGGGTCGGCTTCGTGATCCTGCGACACCGCTACGATCGCGCCATTCGCAATCCCGATGATGCCGGCTTCTATCTGGGCCTGTCCGAGCTGGGCGTGATCCCCTCGGCGGATGCGGGGCGCAAGCGCCTCTATTACCTGCGCAAATCCCGGCGCCGCGCCTTGCCCGAACCGGAAAGCGGGGCTGCGGAAAATTCCGACGGCGACCGCCTCGAGCTGATCACCCTGAAGCATCGCAGCTCCGCGCTGGCCGAATCCTTCCGCGCCACCCTCACTTCCATCCTGTTCTCCACGCACAACGGCGGCCGGCCCAAAGTTCTCGTCCTGACCAGCCCCGCTGCCGGCGAAGGGAAGACGACGGTGGCCAGCAACCTTGCGGCGGCGCTGGCCGAGGCCGGCCAGAAAGTGGTGCTGGTGGATGGCGACATGCGCAAGCCCCACCTGCACGAAATCTTCGTGGTGCCCAACAGCTTCGGCCTGAGCGACTTCCTGCGCGACCGCAACGCGGATCCGGCGGCCGCCTTGCCCGGTCTGGTGCGCGAGACCGGCGTCAGCGGCCTGTTCCTGCTGACCGCGGGACCCAGCACCGCCGCGGCCACCAACCTGCTGTACTCGCCGCAACTGCCGGCTCTCATCCAGCGGCTGCGAGAGAACTTCGATATGGTTCTGATTGACAGCCCGCCCGTGCTCCAGATCCCGGACGCCCGCGTGCTCGGACGCGTGGCGGACGCCGTCGTCCTCGTCCTGCGCGCCGGCAAAACCACGCGCGACGCCGCCCAAGCCGTGCGCCAGCGCCTGGCCGAAGACGGTATCCCGGTGCTGGGCGTCATCCTGAACGACTGGAACCCGCAAACCTCCGGCCCCGGCTACTACTCCTACTACCGGCGCTATTATTATCCGGGCGGGTATTACCATGCCGAATCTTCCGGCTACTGAAGCAGCCTCGCCGCGCAAAGCCGCCGCGCTTTGTGCGGTCGCTCTCGCTGTGGTGGCGTCCGACCGCCCGACTCAGCGTCGCATGACCCTCGCTCCAGGTCCCTACGTGGTCGAAAATCTGGGACCTCTCATCGAGGCTGCGACTCTTTCGCAACGGCTGATGTTCCGGTCGCCTCGCACCGGCGAGGTCCATCTGCTGCTCATGTACACGGGGACCGCCCAGTTTCAGGCTCTCGATCTGAACCTGGACACGGGCGCGGTGCGAGTGGTGGACATCGCGCCGGGCGGTCCGGGACCCAACGGGACCATCCTCCATTCGAACGGCAAGATTTACATCGGCTCGGGTCACCTTACCGAGTACGATCCCGAGACCGGCCAGACGCGCCTGCTGGGCAAACTGGCCGAATCCACCCAGTACGCCATCGAGGGCGACGACGGCGCCGTCTACCTGGGCGAAACCACGAAGGGCTACGTCGAGCGCTACGATCCCGAAACCGGCGTGCTGGAAAACTTCGGCATCATGGACGATCCCGGCCCGCCCTACTATCGCTACGCCTACACGCTGGGCGCCGACCGTCGCTACGTCTACGTCGCCATCGGCCAGATGCCCTGGTATCTGGTGATCTACGATCGCGAGACCAAACAGCAGAAGGTGTACTGGAAGGACGCTCGCCTCAGTTACGTGGCCGTCTCCCGCGGCGCGAACGGAGGCTGGTACACGCAGGGTCCGGGGGGCACGTGGTTCCGGCTGGAAAACGGCGAGCCTGTGCCGCTGCCTCCGGGGCAAAGGCCGGCTCTGGCCAGTTGGCCGCGCGGGCTGGTCCCTGACGTGACCGAGGCCGTGGCCATGAAAGAGTTCGGCGTTCAGCTCGATCTGGCCGAAGCGACGCCGGACACCGCCACCGGCGGCCTCGCCACCATCCGCTGGCGGCGCGCGGGCGAACCGGAGTGGCGCTCCGCATCGGCGCCCATCCGCATGGCGGCGGAAACGGTCCATCGGCTCTATCGCTTCTCCGGTTCGGAGTTGCTGGTCTTCCCGTTCGGTTACGGCCCGCTGGTCATCTACGACACGGTCAGCGGCGCCGTCAAACCTCTCGGTCGTACCCAGCGCAGCCTGTACGCGGCCCTGCCCGTCAACGGCGAGTGGTTCTTCGCAGGCTACCCTGCGGCCACCCTGCGCTGGAATCCCGCCAGGCCCTGGACGCTGGTTTATTCGACGGCGAATCCTTATGATCCCGGCGTGAACCCTTACATGCTGCCCGGCTTCCACAAGTATCACTACTACCTGGCGCGCGGAGCCGACGGCTTGGTTTACGTGGGCGTGCATCACGAGCGCGACAGCGTGGGCGGCCAACTCGGCTGGTACGACCCGGTCACCGGCGCTCGCGGCAGCCTGCGGGCGCCCTTTGAAAAGTACGACGTGCGCGATCTGATCGCCGCCGACCATGGCCGCAAGATCGTTTACAGCAGCATCGCGATCGAGCCCGGCCTTGAGGCGCGCTTGTTCGTCTACGACGTGGCCTCCCGCACCATCGAGCGCGAGATCGTTCCCGTGCCCGGCCTTTCCGCGCTGGACAAGCTCGTGGAAGTGGAGCCGGGCATCGTTCTCGGTCTGCTGGGCACGCGTTTCTTCAAGGCCGACGTGCGTACGGGCGAGGTTTTGTGGGTGCAGGATCTGGGCGGTCAGGCGTTCGGCGACATGAGATCCTACAACCGCCGTCCGATCCTGGGACCGGACGGTTGGGTGTGGCTCTACGTGGACAATTTCATCAGCCGCATTGAGCCGCGGACCGGGTACGTGGAGCGCGTCCTGGAGGCCGGGCCCGCGCAGAACCTGCTTTTCGTGGGCCGCGATTTGTACCTTTACGGAACCACGTCGCTGCGACGCATCCGCAACATCCTGATCGAAGAAGAAGCCGCACCTGATGCTTTCGAACCTGCGAGGAGCAAGCCGTGGCCGTAGTCGCTGAAACTCGCGCGCCCGCAGAGGTGACGCCCGTCATCCGCATCGAGCCTTCGCGCGGCTGGGTGTCCCTCAAGCTGCGCGAGCTGTGGGAGTACCGCGAGCTGCTTTATTTCCTGACCTGGCGCGACATCAAGGTCCGCTACAAGCAGACCGTCCTCGGCGCGGCTTGGGCCATCCTCCAGCCGTTCATGACCATGGTGGTCTTCAGCCTGTTTTTCGGGCGGCTGGCTCGCATCCCTTCCGACGGGCTGCCCTACCCGATCTTTTCGCTGGCGGGCCTGGTGCCCTGGCAGTTCTTCGCCTACGGGCTGAACCAGTCCTCCAACAGTCTCGTGGGCAGCGCCAATCTCATCAAAAAGGTTTACTTCCCGCGGCTGACGATTCCGCTTTCTTCCGTGCTGGCGGGCGCTGTGGATTTCGCGCTGGCCTTTGCGCTGCTGGTCGCGATGATGCTTTTCTACGGCGTGCGGCCCGGCTGGCAGGCGCTGTGGCTGCCGGCGTTTTTCCTGCTCGCTTTCGTGACGGCGCTGGGCGTGGGCTTGTGGCTTTCGGCGCTGAACGTCGAGTATCGCGACGTGCGCTACCTGGTGCCGTTTTTGGTCCAGTTCTGGATGTACGCGACGCCGATCGCCTATCCGAGCAGCCTGCTGCCTGAGCCGTGGCGGACGCTTTACGGATTGAACCCGATGGCCGGCGTTGTGGAAGGCTTCCGCTGGGCTTTGCTGGGCGCGCGGACGCGGCCGGGGCCGCTGATCGCTGCCTCGGCCCTGGCCTCACTCATCGTGCTCATCACCGGCGCCTTCTACTTCCGCCGCATGGAAAAGACGTTTGCGGATGTGGTGTAGCGGATTTCATATGGCGTCTGGCCCCGCGAACTTCGAAGTCATCAATAGGGAGCATTATGACCGCAAGTATTCAGCCGTCCGCGTGGACGATCTGATCCGGAAGGTCAAGCATCTGGATCGGTTCCTGCATGACGCATGCCGGACAGACACGAGCTGGGTTGGCATGTATTACGGCGACTTCCGGCAGCGGTTGCAGGGAGCCCAGGTTCTGGAGGTGCGCGCTGGTGATGGTTTGAATGCGCTCATTATGGCGGCTTTGGGAGCGACGGTAGTCGCCGTGGACATATCCGAGGTGACGCCCAGACTGATTGGGGAAGCCGCGTCTGTGCTGGGGCTGGCTCGCCGGGTGACCGCTTTGGTGGGCGAGTTCGACGCGATGCCTGGCTTCGCGCCGCGGTCCTTCGACTTCGTCGTAGGGAAAGCTTTCCTCCACCATCTCACCCACGACGTCGAAGACCGATATCTCGCAAAGGCTGCTTCCTTGCTGCGGCCGGAGGGTGAAGCCAGGTTCGTCGAGCCGGCAGTCAACAGCCGCGTCCTCGATCTTATCCGTTGGGTCGTTCCGGTTCCTGGTCGCCCGTCGTGCCTCCAGCGCGCGAGCTTTGCCAGATGGCGCGCGTCGGATCCCCATCCCGCCAGGGACAACAGCTCCCGCCACTACCTTGAACTGGGTGCGAGGTATTTCCACGAGGCGGAGATTGTCCCCATCGGAGGAATCGAGCGGCTTCACCGGATCATGCCGGGCGGGCGCATGAACCGCCAGTTCCGTCGGATCGCCTTTCGCTTCGAGGCCCTGCTGCCTTACGCCTTCCGCCTGAAGATTGCACGGGCCCAAGTCGTGATCTTCCGCAGGCCGCGGTTGGAGGTAACAGGTTGAATGTGGTCATGATACGGACCCTGCTGGGCGCGCGGACGCGGCCCGGGCCGCTGATCGCCGCCTCGGCCCTGGCCTCGCTCATCGTGCTCATCACCGGCGCCTTCTACTTCCGCCGCATGGAAAAGACGTTTGCGGATGTGGTGTAGGAACCGATGAGCGACATCGCGATTCGGGTCGAAGGACTGGGCAAGCGGTACCGCATCGGGCGGCAGGAGCGCTACCGCACCTTGCGCGACACGCTGGTCGAGGGCGCCCAGCGCACGGTCCGGACGATCCGCGGCTGGCTGAGCCGCGATGGCCGCCGCGAGCCGGATGAGCAGACCATCTGGGCGCTCAAGGACGTGTCGTTCGAGGTCAAGCGCGGCGAGGTTCTCGGCATCATCGGGCACAACGGCGCGGGCAAGAGCACCCTGTTGAAGATTCTCTCGCGCGTGACTGAGCCGACCGAGGGCTGGGCCGAGGTGCGCGGGCGGGTCGGCTCGCTCCTCGAGGTGGGCACCGGCTTCCACCCCGAGCTGACCGGACGCGAGAACATTTACCTGAACGGCGCGATTCTGGGCATGAAGCGCGCCGAAATCGCCCGCAAGTTCGACGAGATCGTGGCCTTCGCCGAGGTGGAGAAGTTCATTGACACGCCCGTCAAGCACTACTCGAGCGGCATGTACCTGCGGCTGGCCTTCGCGGTGGCCGCTCACCTGGAGCCCGAGATCTTGCTGGTGGATGAGGTCCTGGCCGTCGGCGACGCCGCCTTCCAAAAGAAATGCCTGGGCAAAATGGGCGAAGTGGCCGGCGAGGGGAGGACGGTGCTGTTTGTGAGTCACAACCTAGCGATGATCCGCCAGCTGTGCGCCGCCTCCGTGTTGTTGGAGGACGGGCGCGTTGCGTGCATGGGGGATACAATGGACGTCGTGGCGCGTTACCTGACGGCCGCGTCCGGCGCGGGCGCGCAGGGAAGTCGGGACACGGAGGACTGGCCGCGGCGGTCTGGCAGCGGCGGTGCCAAGATTGTTCGGGTATGCATCGCCGATGCCAAAGGGGCGGAAACGTGCCTTATAGGGAGTGGAACCCCGTTTACCGTGCGGCTCCGGGTGCGACTCGAGGACGCTCTACCCTCGCTGGTGGTTGGTTTCGAACTCAGGGACGACCTCGGGACGCTCATCCTTGACGTCCGTAGCGACAGCCAGGGCATATTTTTCGGCCCGTTTGCCCCCGGTATGGCGGCAGATGTCGCCGTGGCGGTTCCGGCCCTGCCGCTGAAACCCGGTCGTTATCAACTGGACGCTTGGGTGGCCCCCAAGCTCGGGCGACGCGCGGACCACGTGCGAGGTGTGTTACAGCTTGAATTTGTTCCTCTGGGCCCGCTGTCTACAGGGCGCCGGCGCCTGGGGGGTATCCTGATTCCTGAGTGCCAGTGGACACAGACTTCGGTTTCATGAGCTCACAAGGCAGGACACAAGCGCAGCCGTCGCTCGCCCAGCAACAGAGCTTCTATGATCAGCGCTGGCGGCAATTCCAATATGCCGACCGCGTCAGGCTCGCCCGCTGTGTCGAGGTCTTGAAACGAATCCACCGTCTTCGGCTCGAACGACCAGTGATTATCGACGCAGGCTGCGGTGCCGCCTGGCTGACAGGCATCGTTGCTGTCTTTGGCCCGGCCGTGGGCGTAGATCTTTCTCCCGAGGCGATTCGCTTGGCGCGGGAAGGTTGACCAGCAGCTACGTTCTTCTGCGCCGACTTTATCTCGGAACCATGCGGAGGAAAGCGCGGATGTGATAGTTACTCAGGAGCTGCTGGAGCACGTCCCTGAGCCGCGAGCATACCTCAAAAGGGCCTCCGATCTCTTGCGGCATGGCGGGGATTTGATCCTGACTACACCGAACGCTTCGATTACTGAAGTGCTCCGCACTTCGCGTGGAGTCTCGTGGCATCGTGAGCCCGGCTCGCCGGTGGTTGAGAGCGACCTTGGGGAGGATCACCCGCGCACGCCGGCTCGCTCTCGTCATACCCAACGACCGGCTCTATGCCAGAGCGTGACGAAATGATCGGGCGCGATTCAGCAGCGAAGGCCATTGAGTGATACTCCGCAGTAGAGTTGGCGCCGCTCGCGTTGAACCGCGGGTCCGGAGAGCTCGGGGGAGCGGCGGGCGAATCGCGTCACAATAGAGCGCACAATCACGGGGGGTTGATGATAACACGAGGCGTTGACAGTATCAAGACAGCGAAGCGGCTCCTCTGGAGGGCCAAGCTGCACTTGGAGTGCTTCGGCTTGCGCCCGTCCCTGCGTCTGGCATGGGGCCACCTTCGGCTCGAGCGGTGCACGGGCTTTCCACCCCGCGGGCCGTCAGTGACCACAGCACTGGTAACTTTCAGCGCTTTCCCCGAGCTGACCGAGCTATGGCTCGAGTTTGCTGCCGCTTGCACCGATCCGCACAGAACCGAGATCTTTGTCCTGGACTCGAGTGGCCGCCTTCGAGTCAGGGTTGCTCGCCCGGTGCAGATTGTCCCATGCTGGAACGTTGAGCATGGTCGGAAGATAGACCTTTTCGTCACCAAGGCAGGGCACGAACGGGTGTGGCTTTGCGACGATGACGTCTTTCTGCTCTCCCCGAGCGTGGAACAGCGTCTCGAACGGGCCCTGGAGGCGCCAGACGCTTGGGCAGCAAGCCTCATGTGGCGCGAGCAAAAACTCACGCCCGACGGTCCGCACGCGATGGGAAGTTCTTGCCTCATGTTCAAGCGGGAGGTGCCCCTCCGTCATGGATGGTCGTTCCGGGTGCGTGCGACCCAGGATTCCTATGTCAATTGGGGTAGAGGCTGGTACGACACCTGCGACTACGCCCACGCCCAATCTCTTTCTGCCGGGTACAGGGTTGTCCTCCTCGAGCGAGACGAAAGCCTGGCCCCCTTCATCGGCGTAACAGCTATGTACCTCAAGTTGAGAACGGAAATTCGCGACGCGAACGGCTTTTGGAACAAATTCAGGAGCTATAAGGGTGACACGCGCAAGGCCCGGCTCTTCTTGACTGGTGCTTTCTCCCTGCTCCGGGTCTGCCAGCTTTACGAAAGGTTTTTTTCACGCCCGGTCCGGTCGCCGCTACCCTTCGATGAAGAACAGATCCTCGCTGCTGCAACCGAACTGGCCCGGTGGGGAGGGTCTCGGCTTGGTAGCCACGCTACCGAATTCCTGCGCCCGTACGAGCAATCTTACGAAGCAGCCCTCCGGGCGATAGAGGGTGGATTGATTCGCCCGAGCCGATAGAACGAGTACGATTTCCCAACCCAAGACTCACCGTTTGCCTCGGTGGACTTCCGAGTTGTCTATGGGCAACGAAAAGTTCAGCCATGCCATTAAGGGCGGGGCACAGTGGGTACGTGCGCATTACAAAGCCGGGTTCGCGGCCCCGCTGCGCTTTCCTCGAGTGGTCCACATCGAGAACACCAATGCCTGTCCTGCGCGCTGCATCATGTGCCCGATGGATACGATGCGGCGCAAGACCGGCATCATGGCCTTCGACCTGTTCGAACGTCTCATTCGCGAGTGCGCCCGCTACCCCGAAGTGAATGAAGTCCACCTTCACGGGTTTGGCGAACCCTTGCTCGACAGAGACCTCCCGGCGAAGGTCCGGCTCGCCAAGCGTCTGAAGATCCCTTACACCTACATCGTCACGACAGGATTTCTCCTCAATGAGAATCTGGCGCGTGACCTGATTCTGGCCGGTTTGGATGGCATCAAGTTCAGTTTCTACGGCATGACTCCGCAGACCTACGAGCGGGTCCACAGGAACCTCCAGTTTGCGCGCACGGTTCAGAACATCGAGCGGTTCTTCGAAATACGTGACCAGTTGCGGGCGGCCAATCCCAGTGTCCGGATGCAGTTCACGCCCGATCTGGCCCCACGCGAAGAGGCGGAAATGTTCGTGGCCCACTGGCGCCCGTACCTCGATGCGGATCGTGGCGACGATTTTTACGTGACCGGCCTCCACAGTTGGGCCGGAGGCAAGCCCGAGTACCGGGCCACGCAGGCGCCACCCAACCAGCGCTATTGCCCCTTGCCCTTCAAAGACATTCAGGTTTTATGGGACGGGCGGGTCGTCCCCTGCTGCTTCGATTACGACGGTGAGCTGGTGCTGGGGGACGCAACTCGCAACACCTTGTATGAGATCTGGCACTCGCCGCCCTACGAAGCCTTGCGCCGCGCCTGGCGAGAAGGCAGGTCCTACGAAGTGCCGCTTTGCGCGCGTTGTGATGCGCCGGACAGGGCTGACATCGCCCTCAGGACTGCCGGTGCGTACGGCGTGGAATCTCGTGGCATCGTCAGCCCGGCTCGCCGGTGGTTGAGAGCGACCTTGCAGAGGATCACCCGCGCACGCCGGCTCGCCCTCGTCCTACTCAACAACCGGCTCTATGCCAGAGCGTGACGAAATGATCGGGGGCGATTCAGCAGGGAAGGCCGCACACGCCGAAGCCGATCAGGCGTCGCGAATCGCCGCCGCGGTGCTGGCAGCCGAAGCCCGCGCAATAGATGCTGCGTGCGCGAGCGCCGCGCCGCGCCTGGCCGATGCGTTGCGCTTGCTGGCCGGGTGCGGCGGCAAGATCATCACTACTGGTCTGGGCAAGTCGGGATACGTGGCCGCCAAGATTGCCGCCACTTTCTCCAGCATCGGCGTGCCGGCGGTCTTTCTTCACCCGGTCGAGGCCTTGCACGGCGATATCGGCGTCTGCCAGCCCGGTGACGCGGTGATCTTCATCTCCAAGAGCGGGACTACCTCCGAACTTCTGTCCCTGGTCCCCACCCTCAGGCAACTGGCCTGCCCGATGATCGGAATCGTTGGCAATCCAACGAGCCCGCTGGCCAGCGAAATGGACATCGTCATTCCTGCCACCGTGCGGGCCGAAGCGGATCCTTGGAATTTGCTCCCGACCGCGAGCGCAATAGTCGCCATGGCCCTCGGCGACGCGCTCGCCGTCGGCCTCGCTGCGGCCCGCGGCTTCCGCCCCGAACAGTTCGCCCGCGTCCACCCCAACGGGCAGCTCGGTCGCAATCTCCGCCTGAAGGTGGCCGACGCGATGCATACCGGCGACAGAGTTGCGTGGGTCGCCCCGGAAACGCCCTTGAAGCAGGTGGTAATCGTCATGACCGAACGCCCATTGGGAGCGGCGTGCGTGCTTGGCCCGGACGGACGCCTTGCCGGTCTGATCACCGACGGCGATCTCCGGAGGGCGCTGCGGGCTCACGACGACATCCGGGATCTCCGGGCGGCCGACATCATGACCCGAAAGCCCGTCACGATCGCCCCGGACGCCTCGCTCCACGAGGCCCTCCGTCTGATGGAGGACCGTCCCTCGCAAATCTCCGTGCTCCCTGTCGTGGACCGCGGAACTGGTCGCTGCCTGGGCTTACTGAGGCTGCACGACATTTACCAGGCCGAGTCACGTCCGAAATGAACCGCCCTCACGTGGCATTCTTGATTGCCTTCGGCCCCGAAGTCAGGGCGTTCCTTTACTCGGGGCTGGTCGCCCGCGTGGCTCAGAGGCGCCTGGTCTCCATTGTCGCTGCCCACCCGGGATCAGGAGCTTTCTTGTCGCTCGAGCGCATCCCGCTGATCGTCATGCCTGAGGGCGGCGAGGCGAACATGCTTCAGCGCGTGCGGTACTGGAGCGAGGTGCTCCACGAAGAATGGCTGCGATCCCGCGGCAGGCAGCGGTGGCGTCACTACCTTCCCCCGCCGGGCCGGGCGGGCGGGGGCGCAGGCAGATTCCGGCCCCTCGCCCGTGTGCTCGCCAGGATCCCCGGGGTGCCTCGCCTGGCGCACTGGGCCGAGAACCGCTATGCCCTGCGCGCGGGAACGCAGTGGGAGTGGAAGAGACTCTACCAGCAGGGCCGGATTGACTGTCTGGTGACCTCGTCATATGCCAGCGCCCGGACGTTGCCCGCCATCCAGACCGCCATCAATCTGGGTGTGCGCACAGTGATCCTGCCCAATTCGTGGAAGGACGTATACGCGAAACCGTATGTACCCGCCACGCCCGACCGGATCGGAGTGTGGAGCCAATCAGTGGCCTCCGATCTGATCGCGGCGAATCCCCATCTGCCGAAGGAAAGGATTGCGGTGTGCGGGTCGCTCCATCTGGCGGCCCTCGCAGACCACTCGGCGGTGATGGATCGGGACGAATTTTGTCGGAAATTTGGCTTGGATGCGGCGCGCCCCATCATCTGTTACACTGCCGCCGCTCCCGCCGCAGTGCGCAACGAGGAGCGAATCGTCGAGGCCTTGCTGGAGGCTATCGAGAACGGGACGATTCCGCACTCGCCCCAACTGCTCTTGAGGCTGAACCCCATGGAGGACGGCGCCCGCTTCCGGGGCTTGGGGCAGCGCTACCGCACGTTGCGGGTCCAGAAGCCACTCTGGGAGTGGAGCGAGCGGCAGGATTGGTGTTGTGCTCTGCCGGAAGATACCGAGCTTTGGCGGGCCACCGTGTACCACTCCGCCGTCAACGTATCCATCGCCTCGACGGTCACTTTGGAATTTGCTGCCCTGGGCCGCCCAGTGATAAACATTTGTTTCGACCTGCCCGAGGATCAACCGGCCTCGTCGTCCAACAAGCGCTTTTGGAACGCTGAATTCTACCGGGAGGTCCGTGAGGCCGGAGCGGCGGCGCCCGCGTTTTCGGCCCCCGAGCTTGTCGCACGGATTGCCGAGGCCCTGGAAGGCCGCCTGAGGCAAACGAGGCCGCCAAGGCTCTTCCCGGTTCCGTCTCCGGTCCAGGCGGCAGCGGACTTGATCGAGTCGGCGCTCGCCGCATGAGAATCTGTTTCATCTGCAACGAGTATCCACCGGCCCCGCATGGCGGCGTGGGCACGTTCGTCCAGGGACTGGCGCGCAGGCTGGCGCGGTTGGGACATGCGGTCGCCGTGGTCGGCTGGAGCGCGAGCGGTGATTTGCCGGAACACGCATGCGAGGATGGCGTCGAGGTCTGGCGGCTGAAGCCCCCGCGGTACCGAGCGCTGACCTTGAGGCTCGGCCGGTACGAGATCACCCCGGCCCTGCTGGCCGAGAGGGTGCTCCTGTCGCGCCGCGCAGCGATGATTGCCCGGGACTTCGGCGCCCAAATCGTGGAGAGCTACGACTGGAGCGGCCCGCTGTGGCGGGCGCCGATGCGCCCGCTGGTGGTCCGCATGCATGGGGCGCACACGGCTTATGAATTTTACGAGGGCCGCCGTGCGAGCCGGCTTCTCCGGTTCTTCGAAAGGCGCAACGTGGCTATGGCCGACGCCCTCGCTGCCGTCTCCCGCAGCATCGGGGAAATTACGCTGCGCGCTTTGGGTTTGAACGGGACGCCGTTCCGCGTGATTTATAACGGCGTGGAAACCGAGTTGTTCCGGCCGGCGCCGGTGGAACGCGATCCGTGGGAAGTCCTCTATGTAGGGAGCGTGACGCGGCGCAAAGGCGTGCCCGACCTGCTGGCTGCGTTTGCCTTGGTGGCCAGGGAGGCGCCCAGGGCGCACTTGACGATCATCGGCCGGCTTCCGGCGCCCGCAAACGGTGCTAACCCCGTCGAGTCATGGCTGCGCGGCTTGCCCGAGTCTGTACGGTCCCGCGTGGTCTTTACCGGTCCGAAGCCTCACGCCGAATTGCCTGCTTATTACTCGCGCGCAGCCGTGGCTGTTTTTCCTTCGCGGGCGGAAGCCTTCGGGCTGACATGCGCGGAAGCCATGGCCTGTGGCGCCGCCATAGTGATGACTTCGCTGGGCAGCGGTCCGGAGCTCGTCGAAGACGGGATCTCGGGGTTGCTTGCCGACCCCAGAAAGCCGGAGGAGCTGGCAGGCGCCATTTTGCGCTTGCTTGGGGATCCCGCCCTCAGAAAGCAGTGCAGCGAGGCCGCGCGTCGCCGCGTTCTGGAAAAGTTTGACGCTGCCTTACTGACTCAAGAGAACCTGCGCTTCTACCGGGCTGTACTGGAAGCGCATCGCGGAGGTTAGCCGGTGTCCGGGCAGGTTTCGTCGCGCCTGGCCGTTTGCATTCCCACGTACCGAAGGAGCCGGCTGCTGTGCCGGTTGCTGGAGGATCTGGCCGGGCAGACGCTTCAGCCGCAGACCGTCATCGTGGTAGACGGAGAGCCGCGGTCGGGAGAAGTGCTGCGGGCGCTCCGGGACGCGGCTCTGCCTGCGAGCTGGAGGCTGGTCTACGTGCCCTCGAACCATGCCAATCTCGCCTACCAGCGGTATTTGGGCTGGCGCGCTGCGGCGGGGGCCGACTGGCTTCTTTACCTGGACGATGACCTGATCTTGCGCAATTCAGCCGCACTCGAAAAAGTGCTGACGCCGCTGATGCGCGGAGAGCACGGAGTGGTCGCGGTGACGGCCGAGGTAACTGTTCCCGGTAGCGACGGAGATCGCGTCCCACGGCCTTCGGGGCTGGCTGCACGGCTTGTCGAACGCTTCGGCAGCGGCAGAGGCATCCCGCCCGGGGACTTGACACCGAGCGGCCATCGCCAGGTCCCCGTTTTCCGCGGACGGGAATACGAGGAAGTGGCGTGGTTGCGCGGCGGAGTGATGGCCATCCGCATGGACGCCCTCGGGCCGGAATGTTTCTCCGACGCCCTGTTCGCACTTTACCACGTGGGCGGCAAGGGCGAGGACATCTTTCTCGGGCGCCGGCTCAGCGCCAGGGGTCCTATCCTGCTCGCCTTCGAGACGGGCATCGAGCACCCTAACTCGGATAATCCCAAAGCTTACCCGAGCGATCCTTACGGCTTTGGCCGCGCACTCGCTTACAGTCGCCGGCTGCTCAACGACTATTACCGCGGCTTCGATCCGCCGCGGCTGAGCGATCGCGTGGCCTTGGTCAAAAGTTACGCCGGCAACCTTGCACTGGCCTGGCTGCGCGCGGTGACGAGCCTCCGCCGCGACCATTGCCGGTACGCATTGGGGTATACGGCGGGCGTGGCGCTGGGACTCCTCCGCAAGCCAACGGCCCGGAACCTGACGCCGCACATTGACTGGTGGAGGGATGCCGAGCGGGCACTGGCCGCTGCCGTGACGCTCGCGGCCGGGAGGATCCCGTGACGAACGCCTCGGCGTTGGTATCAGCCTCCCGGAGCAGGTGGTTTGCCGGGCGCGCCCTGCGGCGTGCGCGATTGACGCGCGCCCAGATTCTCTTTCTCGCCTTCGCGTTCTACATGGCCGTCCCGCTGCTCGACGTGCCGTTCTGGGGCATCTCGCTTTCGGCGCCCATTCTCATGCTGGTGGCGCTGGAGGTCGCCACCGGCCAGGCGCGCGTGCACTGGGCGCGATACGAGGGCTGGCTGGCTCTGGCCGTGTGGTACTGGCTGGGCTGCGCCATGTCGCTCGTGGCGAATCAGGTCTGGGGCGGGCGACGGATTACGCCCGGCGAAGCCTACGAGCTGGTCCGCTGGGCTTACTGGATGACGGCCTTTGCCCTGAGCATGGTTTTCTGCGCCAACCCCGAGTTTCGTGGCCGGGTTTGCAAGGCGCTGGCCGCGGGAGTCACTTTGCTGGCGGGGCTGCGGGTTGTGGAAGCGGTCGCGTTCGGCTTTTGGGGACACGAAAAGTCGTATTTCATGAGCCCGAACGCGTATGGCTGGGAGTTCACGACCTTCGCCCCGTTTGCGGTGGCGCTCCCCGCGACGTTGCGAGGCGGGCGGAGGCGCTGGGCGCTCGCGGCGCTGGGGATGGTGCTGCTGGCCTGGGTGCTGAGCGGCTCGCGGGGATCGTGGGTAGCCCTCTCGGCGGGACTGTGCGTTCTTCTGGCTCTCTGTTTGGCCAGCCCGCGCGCGTTGCCCCGTTATCTGGGCGCTTTGGCGGGCGGGCTGGCGCTGGCGGGACTCGTGTTCTGGCTTGCGCGGGAGCGGCTGAGCGAGCCGGTGGGCGAGCGGGTGCGCAGCTTCCAGACGCTGGAGCGCGATACTTCGTACAACATCCGCAAGCTGATGATCCAGAAAGGCCTGAAAATGTTTTGGGAAAACCCGCTTTTCGGCGCTGGCCTGGATCGCTTCAAGAGCACCTCCGTGCCGCTGGAGCGTCCGCCGATTTTGCGCTACGCCGGCCAGGAGCACTTCAACGTGAAGTCCTCGCACAACTCCTACATTGCGGTGCTGGCGGAAACCGGACTGGCGGGCAGCGTGCCGCTGGCATTGTTGCTGGCGGCGCTGGCGCTGAAGGGACTGGCGGCGGCGATGCGCGCGGCGCGACGGGGCGACATCTGGTCCGTGGCCGCCTACGCCAGTTTCGTGGGCATGAGCATTCACCTGTGGGTGCTAACCGGGCTGACGGGCACCGCCCCATGGTTCATCTACGGCCTGCTGGCGGGGATCATCGTGTCCTCGGGCCGCTACCGGCGGGTCGGCCTTATTCCCGCGCCGGGCCGGATTGTCGCCGCCCGGGCGCTCGGAGCTTGATGCGGCTGGGCTACCACTACCACATTCCGATGTTTCGCGACGCGGAGGGCCGTCTGCGAACGCCCGGCTACCAAGGATGCTTCCTGGACGCCCTAGCGGGGCACTGCGAGCGGTTGGTTTGCTTCCTGCATACTCCGCAGCCCGATGAGATGGAAATCATGGATTACGCTCTCAAGGCGGCCAATGTCGAGTGGGTGGATATCGGGCCGCACGCCAGCGTGCCGGAGCGACTGGCGTGCCGCTGGCGACTGACCGGGCCGCTGCGTCGGTGGAGGGATCGCTTGGATTGCATGCTGATCCGCGGCCCTTCGCCCCTGCTGCCTGCCGCTGCCTCCGCGGTTCGCGGTTTGCCGGTGGCGCTGCTGATCGTGGGCGATTACGTGGCCGGGGCGGCTCATTCCTCGCTTCCGTGGTGGAAAAAGCTGCCTGTGCAGCTTTGGTGTCACTGGAACGCGCGAGCCCAGCTTCGCGTGGCGCGCGAGGCGCTCACCTTCGTGAACAGCGCGCAACTTTATGAGGCCTACCGCGGCAGGATCGGGCGGTTGCACCTGACCCGAACGACGACCCTCAGCGAAGCCGACGGCTACGAGCGCGAGGACACGTGCACGGGGCGTCCGGTGCGGCTGCTTTACACGGGGCGAATGGCCAGTGCGAAGGGCCTCTTGGAGATCGCAGAAGCGGTGGCCCAGTTGGTGGAAGCTGGCGAGGACGTGGTTCTGGACCTAGTAGGCATGCGGGAGCCAGGTGATCCGGTGCTGGAGGAGCTTGCGGCGTTTTGCCGGCGGCGGGGGATCGAACAACGGGTCACGTACCACGGCTACCGGCCGCTCGGCCCCGAGCTTTTCGCTTTCTACCGACGAGCCGACATTTACGTTCTGGCGTCCACCACGTCCGAAGGCTTTCCCCGCACGATCTGGGAGGCGATGGCGCACAGCCTGCCTGTGGTGGCGACCGCCGTGGGCTCAATCCCGCACTATCTGAATGACCGCGAGACCGCGTTGCTGGTTCCCCCGCGGGATGCCGGGAAGTTGGCGGGCGCGGTCGCGGCTGTCATCGGCGATGGGGCGCTGCGCCGCCGCTTGATCCGAGCTGGCAGGCAGCTCGCAAGGGAGAACACGCTGGAACGCTCGGTGGCGCAGTTGGCAGCTATCCTGAAGCAGGCAGCCTCGAAGGCTCGCCTCCACCAACGTTTCGGGCATTGACTGCGTCCGTGTTGTTCGTGGGAAACCTGTTCGGTGTGGCGGGAGCAGCCGCCGTGTCGACCGAGCTGGCGGCGAGGCTCGTGCAGCGGGGATGGCGGGTGTTTGCGACATCCCGCTGGCGAGCGAGGCCCGTACGACTGCTGGACATGCTTTCCACGGCCTGGCGACTACGGGATCGGTATGAGCTTGCGCACGTGGATGTTTTCAGCGGTCGCGCGTTTTTGTGGGCCGAGGCGGTTACGTTGTTGCTCCGGCGGCTCCGCAAGCCGTATGTGCTGACGTTGCACGGCGGCGGCTTGCCCGAGTTCGCCCGGCGATGGCCCCGGCGCGTGCGGCGACTGCTCCGCCCGGCGCCGGCGGTCACCGCGCCGTCGCGCTACTTGCTGGAACGCATGGCCCCGTATCGGGCGGACATCCGGCTGATCCCCAACGCGATCGAGGTGAGCCGGTACCGGTTCCGGTTGCGTTCCGCACCAGAGCCGCGACTCACCTGGCTCCGCGCGTTCCATCGTATCTACAACCCCGAGCTTGCGCCGAGCGTCCTGCGGTTCCTGCTAGCCGAATTTCCGGAGGCGAAGCTTGCGATGGTCGGACCCGACAAAGGCGACGGCAGCCGGAAGCGCACTGCTGATGTCGCAGCACGCCTGGGCGTCGGGGATCGCGTGCAGTTGCTGGACGGCGTCCCGAGAGATTCCGTTCCCTCGGTGCTGGACGAGGCCGACCTTTTCCTCAATACCACGAACGTGGACAACACGCCGGTGAGCGTCATCGAGGCGATGGCGTGCGGCCTCTGCATCGTAAGCACCAACGTGGGCGGCATTCCCTACCTGCTCGACCACGAGCGCGATGCGCTGCTCGTGCCGCCGGACGATGCCGAGGCCATGGCCGCCGCGGTACGACGCATCCTGACGGAGCCGGGACTGGCCGCCCGCCTTTCCGAGAACGCGCGGTGCAAGGCTGAGCAATTCGATTGGTCCATCGTGCTGCCGCAGTGGGAGCAACTCCTGCTCGAGGTAGCTGAGCGAGGAAGGTCTTGAACGAACGACTCTTGCGTCTTTATCATCGCCTGCCGCCCGCGTTGCGATCGGTCGCCGCTACGTGGCACCGGTGGCGGCGGGCGCCGCGGAGCTGGAAATCCGGAGGTAAGTGATGGCCGGCGGGCAGTGTTTCTTTATCGGTGTGGGCGCAGGGGATTCCGCGGTAAGTTCGCAGTTCAGGGCTCTCGCTGAAGAGCTGGCGGACCGGGGCAACCGGGTTGTGTTGCTGCTTTACGGAAGGGAGCGGAAGCCGGCCGAGTCCTCCGGAAACCTGAGCATTTATTACGCGCCCTCGCGCCGGCCGACGAGGTTGCGCGACGCGCTATTTCTGGCCCGCTTGATAAGGCGGTACCGACCGGGCTGTCTGATTGGTAATTTCGCGTGGGTGAACTGGTTCCTGATCACCGGATGGTTGATGGGCATCCGGGCTCGGGTAGCTTGGTATCATACGCTTGATTCACAGATCCGGCTGGATTCTACACTCCCGGGCTGGAAACTCGCTTACTTGCGCGCACGAAAGCGCTTGGTTTATCGGCTCGCCACCACTTTGGTGGCAGTGTCGGACGCGGCGCAGGAGGACCTCAAGGTGGCTTACGGCGTCGACCCCCGCCGGGTCGTCGTCTGGCGAAATTCGCTCAAGGACCCCGGAGTTCCTCCGGTCGAGCCCGCTCCCGGCAGGCTGATATGCGTCGGCCGCTTCGACCCCTGCAAGGGACAGGACGTATTGGTGCGGGCGGCCGCCTTGTTGGCCCATGAAGGCGTCAGGTTCGCAGTGCAATTCTTGGGTGATGGAAGACTGAAGGCCAAGTGCCAGGCTCTGGTCCGCGATCTCGGGTTGGCAGACCGGTGCGAATTCGTGGGTGCCGTGCCGCACAGCGAAGTGCTCAGACGGATAGCCAGCGCGCAAGCCGTTGTGGTGCCAAGCCGGTCTGATAACTGCCCGTTGGTTGCCATCGAGTCTTTGGCCCTTGGACGCCCGGTCGTGGCCTCGGCGGTGGGCGGGATCCCCGACATCGTGCGGGATGGGGTTGACGGATTCCTGGTACCCCCGAACGACCCTGAGGCGCTTGCAGCCGGGCTAAGGGTTCTGTTGAACGACCCGGAACTCTCTGCCCGGATGGGTGACAACGCCCGGCAGAGGTTTCTCTCTTGCTTCGAACAAAGTCTGGCGATCCGCAAGCAGGCCGACTGGTTGGAACGACCCGTGCAAGCAGCGCCTCCGCGCGGCTAGGCTAGCCGCAAGCTTCCTCGGGGGACGAGTGGTTTAGGGATGGAGAGGTCATTGTTAGCTATTTATCATCGCCTGCCGCCCGCGTTGCGATCGGTCGCCGCCACCTGGCACGGGTGGCGGCTCCGGCGCTGGCGCTATGGTTCCGAAACCGACCGGCTGGTCGAAGAGGCGCTGGAGCGCGAACGCTGGAGCGCGGAGCGCTGGCGCAACTGGCAGCAGGAGCGGCTCGCCTACGTGCTCCACCGCGCGGCCACCCGGGTCCCCTATTACCGGCGAATGTGGGAAGAGCGCAGGCGGCGCGGCGACCGTTCGTCCTGGGAGCTGCTCGAAAGCTGGCCCATCCTTGAAAAGGAAGAAGTCCGCAGGCAGCCCGAGGCGTTTCTGGCCGAGGACTGCGATCCGCGGCGCATGTACGAAGAACACACCAGCGGAACCACGGGCACGCCGCTCAAGTTATGGTGGAGCCGCCAGACCGTCCGCGCATGGTACGCGTTGTTCGAGGCGCGGTGGCGGCGCTGGTACGGCGTCTCGCGGTGCGACCGCTGGGCAATCCTGGGCGGGCAGCTCGTCACGCCGGTCAGCCAGAGGCGACCGCCCTTCTGGGTGTGGAACGCGGCGCTGAATCAGCTTTACCTCTCCAGCTACCACCTGGCGCCCGACCTGATCCCGTATTACCTGGAGGCGCTCGAGCGGTACCGGGTCCGCTACCTTTACGGCTACAGCTCGTCGCTGAACGCGCTGGCGCAGGAAGCCCTGCGCAGGGGATGGCGGGCGAGCGGTCTCGCGGTGGTCGTGACGAATGCCGAGCCGCTGTTCGGATACCAGCGGCGCGCGATCGGGGAGGCGTTCGGCTGCCCCGTGCGCGAGACCTACGGGATGGCGGAGATCGTGGCCGCCGCAGGCGAATGCGAGCACGGGCGTTTGCACTTGTGGCCCGAGGTGGGGCTGGTGGAGGTGCTCGACCCGGACTCCGATGGCGTGGGCGAGCTGATTTGCACGGGCTTGCTCAATGCCGACATGCCGTTGATCCGGTACCGCGTGGGGGATCGGGGCGCGCTGGCGCAAGAGGACAGCGAGTGCGCTTGTGGCAGAAGGCTGCCCGGGTTGGCGAGGATCGAGGGCAGGTACGACGATGTGGTGCTGACCCGGGATGGCCGGCAGGTCGGACGCCTCGACCCCGTTTTCAAAACGGACCTGCCGATTCGCGAAGCCATGATCATTCAAGAGGCACTCGACCGCTTGAGGGTGCGTCTCGTGCCGGGGACCGGGTACGACGGGAAGGCTGCAGAGGCCATCCGTCAACGGCTCCGTGAGCGCTTAGGTCCCGTGGAAGTGATGCTGGAGCCCGTCGAACAAATCCCCCGCGGCCCCAACGGCAAGTTCCGGGCAGTCATTTCGAAAGTCGCACAGGAGGCGGCCCACGGCCGATGAGCCAGCCGCGGCCCAAGATCACTGTCATCGTGCCTTGCCGCAATGAGGCTGCGCACATCCGCCATTTCCTGGAGGGCTTGCTCGCGCAGGATCTCGATGGTTTCGAATGGGAAGCCATCGTCGCCGACGGCATGAGCGACGACGGCACGCGCGAGATCCTCGAGGAGTACGCCAAGAAAGAGCCGCGCATCCGTGTCATCGAGAACCGCGGCCGGATCGTGTCCACCGGACTCAATGAAGCAATCCGGGCGGCGCGCGGCGAGATCATCGTGCGCATGGACGTGCACACGGAATACGCCCGGGATTACGTGCGGCGCTGTGTGGAGGTGCTGGAACAGACAGGCGCCGACAACGTGGGCGGGCCGGCCCGGACGCACGCCGACGGGTGCTTGGCCAAAGCAGTGGCCGCGGCCTACCACTCTGCTTTCAGTTGCGGTGGCGCGCGGTTCCACGATCCTGGCTACGAGGGTCCGGTTGACACCGTTGCTTATGGTTGCTGGCTGAGGAAGACTTTCGAACGCGTCGGCTTGTTCGATGAGACACTGGTTCGCAACCAAGACGACGAGCTGAACCTGCGGATCGTGCGGGCCGGCGGCGTGGTGTGGCAGTCGCCGCGCATCCGCTCCTGGTACAGGCCGCGGGGTTCGCTGAAAGCGCTGTTCCGGCAATACTTCCAGTACGGCTTCTGGAAGGTGGCGGTGATCCGCAAACACAAGTTACCAGCCTCGTGGCGGCACCTCGTCCCGGGATTGTTCGTGCTGGCGAACGTCGCGCTGCCCGGGTTGTGGGCCGTTGGCCGGCTTGCCGGCGCCGCGTGGCTCGCAGAGCCGGCGCGGGCTCTCTGGCTCGCGCAAGCGGCCGCGTACGGGGTCGCCTGCGCGGCGGCTTCCATCCTGGCGGCGCGAAAACAGTGGCGTCTGCTGCCGCTGCTGCCCGTGGTGTTCGCGACGTACCACGTCAGCTACGGCCTGGGTTTTCTCGCAGGCGTTGGCCATTTCATTCTTCGTCCGCGGCCGCGCCAGCCGGGCAAGCTTTTTACGGCCCTTTCGCGATAGAGGCCCCAAACGAGCATGCCCCAAGCCTTGATCACCGGCGGCATATCGGGATACCGACGAGTGTTCGTCCGGCTCGACAGATCGGTCCGGGCACGCCGAGCCTTCGTTTTCTGCGGCGCTCTCGCGGTCGCGCTGGTGTTTTGGGCGGCTGCGCCGAGGCTGCAGCTCGGCACTCCTTCGGACTTCGACGGCTTTCATCGCCCCGTGGCCGAGTCCCTCCTTCGCGGAAGGGGACTTACCGCGGACGGGGAGACGCTGGCCACCAGGTATCCGCCTGGCTATGCCTTGTTGCTGGCCGGCGTGTGGGCCGCGACGGCGCCCGTCGGGCTGACTCCGGCGGCTGGCGTGTTGACGTTGAATCTCGTGTCAGTCGGCTTGAGCGCAGTATTTTTGTGCGAGATCGCGTCCCTTGTTGCGACGCCCGTCGCCGGTCTCATGGCCGCGGCCTTGTGGATGACTTACCCATTCATGCTCGTCTTGAGTAGGGCTCCTTTAACGGAGCTGCCGTTCTGTGCATTGTTTTACGCGGGACTGCTGCTTTGGGCACGGTCCTTGCGTAGGTCGGGGCGAGGTGCGCTCGTTGCGCTGGCAGGCGGGGCGCTCTTGGGTGCGGCGATGCTCGTGCGCCCGATAGCCATCGGCGCTCCGCTCGTTCTCGCCTGCATCATCTTGGCTTCCGGGCATGGCGCATGGCGGCGCCGCGTCGCTCTTGGGGCTGCCCTGCTTTGCGGGGCCTTGCTTGCGGTGTTGCCTTGGGAGATCTTGGTTCTGCGCCGGACGGGCCAGCTAATACCGCTGAGTACCGGCGGGCCGCCAAGCATCAGGGATGGCCTCACCTTCGCGGTCCACCCGGGCAAGGCATACCGGAGGCCGCGCGAAATCCCCGCGGACATTCGGGCGGTCCAGATGGCGGTGTTGGAGCGTTACTCCAGGCTGAACGGCGTGGGTGCGATAGCGGAAGTCATCTTCGAGCAGGCGCGTCAGAGGCCGCTCGCGTTGTTCAAGTTCGTAGTCTGGAAGGCGGCGCGCGCCTGGTACGGCACCGACACTGGACGCTGGGAGTGGCCCATACTGCCCATCCAGTTGATCTATCTCTTGGTGATGGCCGCAGGGGCTGTCATTGCCTTTCGGAACGCGGACACGCGGGGGCTGGCGCTCGTACTCGCCGCTCTCATAGCGTACTTCTGGGTAATGACCGTCCTGACGCTCTCCATCCTCAGGTATATGGTTCCCGCGATGGGACTGGGTTTCGTACTGGCAGGGTTGGGCGCAGCGGCCTTGACGCCGCGTGAGGCTATCCCAACGCCCGCTTGAAATGGTATTGCGTACGCACCGTTCCCGACCTCGATGCCCCACGCCTTGATCACCGGCGGCGCCGGGTTCATCGGAAGCCATCTCGTGGACAGGCTGCTGGCTGAGGGCTGGCGCGTCACGGTAGTGGACAACTTCGACCCGTTTTACGAGCCGCAGCGCAAGCGCCAGAACATCGCCGCGCATGTCGGGCGGCCCGAGTTCCGGCTCCTGGAGGCCGACATCCGCGATTTCGATGCGTTACGGGCCGGCCTGCGCGAGAGCTACGACGTTATCGTGCACCTGGCGGCGAAGGCCGGCGTGCGACCCTCGATCCAGGACCCCATCGGCTACCAGGAAGTCAACGTACGCGGTACGCAGAACCTGCTCGAGCTGGCGCGCGAACGCGGCATAGAACGGTTCGTGTTTGCCTCGTCGAGCAGCGTTTACGGCGTCAATCCCAACGTGCCGTGGCGGGAAGACGACCCGGTGCTGCTGCCCATCAGCCCTTACGCGAGCACTAAGGTCAGCGGCGAGTTGCTGGGGCACGTCTACAGCCACCTTTACGGAATTCGCTTCATCGCGCTGCGGCTGTTCACCGTGTACGGCCCGCGGCAGCGTCCCGACCTGGCCATCCATAAGTTCGCGCGGGCCATGCGAAACGGGGGCGCGGTAACGCTTTACGGCGATGGTAGCACGCGGCGGGACTACACTTACGTCGGCGACATCATCGAGGGCATCCGGGCGGCCATGGACTTCGATGGGTCGCGCTATGAGGTGATCAACTTGGGCAGCGGGCGTCCCGTGCGCTTGCAGGAGATGGTGGAGGCGCTCGAAGGCGCCATGGGGCAGCGGGCGCGGATCGAACGGCTGGCCGAGCAGCCTGGCGACGTCCCCCAGACCTGGGCGGATATCAGCAAGGCTCAGCGGCTGCTGGGCTACGCGCCGCGCACGCCCTTCGCCGAGGGCATCCGCCGGTTCTTGGAGTGGTTCGAGGGCATTGGAAGCTGACATGAGCCCGTTTGACATCGGGCGAGGTTCCCGAGGAGTCCTTGGCAATGTGGTTGTTGGCTAGCACGCCCGAGCAATGCAGAGCAGCACTCGAAAAGCTGCACAAGGCGCTGGCGCCCATCTCGCCGGGGCCGATCACGGTCATGGCCCTGCCTGGCTGCCATATTGGTTGGTTCCGCGCCAAACCCAGCGACAATTTTCACTGCTTCGAGGACGGTTGCGTGCTGGGCAAGCTCGCCTTTGATGAGCCAGCCCAAGACTCACCTATCAGGCACGCCGAACGCCTGCCGAGCGAACTCCACCCCTTGCTGAACGCGGTCCGGATCCGCTACGTGCAGGATTCGGTGATCGTCGAGCCCCAGGGAATCGCGTACGTGTTTTACCGGGATGGCATGGCAGCCGATACCCAGCTCGCCATCGCTGCGGCGGCGGGCCTGCGACCTTGCCCGAAGCGCTTTGCCGTGCTGGCAACCGTCGGCTATCTTCCCGGGACGTTGACGCTTTTCGACGGTGTACGGAAATTGGATTTATTCCAGACCTATGATTTGGGCCGGCGGCGTGTGGTGGAAAACGGGCACTTTCAGCCCGCGGAGCCGGACGATCGTGCGATGGTGGAGCGGCTGACCTCCTTGGTGCCGGTGGTTCCCCACACGGCGCTGGGGATCTCCGGCGGTGCGGACAGCCGTTTCGTCTTGGGGATCCTGCTGCGGGCAGGGGTGCGGCCGCGCTTGCTGCACCTCGAGTCGAACGAAGCGCCCTACGTAGCCGAATTGGGCAGGAAGCTGGGTCTGGAAACGGTCATCACTCGTGGAGATCCGGCGTTGCCCGGCCGGCTTTATAGCATACTTACCGACGGGCAGATTTACTTTCGCGGTGGTAACTACAGTCGCCTGCGCGAGCACAGTTCACCCAACGTTGTGTACCACTGTGGGCTGTTCGCCGACTCCCTGCTCAAGAACGCATTCAAGACGGCCTGGAAGGTTCCATGCGCCCGATCTGAAATGCCTTCGAGGCTTTTTCGATATGGACTGCTCAACCTCGTGCCTCCTAAGATTCCGTGGCTCCGCGGAGCTCGAAACCGAGTTGAGGTCCAGGAGCTAATAACCAGCGATTATGGGCTGTGGATTCCTTTTCTCCGCCACTGGCCGCGAAAAGTGGCGGCGAACTGGATGTACTTTCACAGCCGCGGAGTGCGCTGGTCCTATGCGACGGCGCTGGATCTACAGTTTTTCTGCCATGTAGTGTACCTGCTGTCCGACCTGGAAGCTTTGAAGCTCGGCATCGCTAGTCCCGTTGTTGCGAACTTTCAGAAAGCCCGCGCCAGGAGGCTGAACCGGCAGCTCCTCCCCGGGGTTGACGTGCCTTACTCGGATGGGCTCCCCGTGGACCCGCCCTCCGGCGTCCGCCTGTGGCTGGAGGGCCTCTACTACGAATTCTTTCACCGGCTTAAGGTGCACCTCGCCGACCAGAAAATGGCCCGAGGTCCATCAGGGTCTCACTGGCGCACGGAAGTGGAGGGCACCTCGGCCGATCTCAGCGAATATCTCAGCGCACCGCTTGATCGCGTGCTGGAGGATCCTTCTTGCCCCCGCAGCGTGAAGCGCGCCGCGGTCACGCTGACGCACGTACTGGAGTTCCTCGGCAGTTGACAGCCCGAGGTTGACATGCCCCCCTTCATCCCCTTTGCCTCTGCAGATCTGGGCGCGGAGGAGGCGGCGGCGGTGGCCGAGGCGCTGGCCTCCGGGTGGGTCACCACCGGGCCGAAATGCGCGGAGCTCGAGGCGGCTTTCCGCGCGTACACGGGCGCGGAGCACGCGCTGGCCGTGAACTCGTGTACGGCCGCCATGCATCTGGCGCTGGCCGCAATGGGCATCGGGCCGGGCGACGAGGTGATCACCACGCCGCTCACCTTCTGCGCCACCGTCAACGTGATCCTGCAAACCGGCGCCACCGCGGTGCTCGCCGATATCGGCGACGATCTCGATCTCGATCCCGAGCACGTCGAGGCCATGATCACGCCGCGCACCCGAGCCATCCTGCCCGTGCACTACGGCGGCCTGCCATGCCGGATGGAGGCGATCTGGGCGCTGGCGGCAAAGCACGGTCTGAAGGTCGTCGAGGACGCGGCCCATGCCGCGGGGGCCGAGTATCGCGGGCGCAAGATCGGCGCAGGCCCCAGCGACGCCGTCTGCTTCAGCTTTTACGCGAACAAGAACATGACGACGGGCGAGGGTGGCATGGTCACGACGCCCTCCCCCGCGCTGGCCGAGAGGATGCGCGTGCTGGCCCTGCACGGCATGAGCCGGGACGCCTGGAATCGTTACGCCGAGCGCGGGAGCTGGTACTACGAGGTGGTCGAGTGCGGCTTCAAGTACAACTTGAGTGACATCCAGGCGGCCATCGGGCTGGTCCAACTGCGCAAGCTGGACCGGATGAACGCGCGGCGGGCGGAGATCGCCGGGCGCTACAACGAAGCGTTCGCGACCCTGGATGAACTGGAGCTTCCCCCGGTGCGCAGTGATTCGAAACACGCCTGGCATCTGTACGCCTTGCGGCTGCGCCTGGAAAAGCTCGAGATCGGGCGCGCCGAGTTCATCGAGAGGATGAGGGATCGCGGAATCGGGTGCAGCGTTCACTTCATCCCGGTCCCTCTGCATCCCTACTACCGGCGGACGCTCGAGCTGCGCGATCCCTGCGGGCGCGCGTTGGCGGAATATCCGCGGCTGGTGTCGCTGCCGCTCCACTCGCGCCTGAGCGACGAAGAGGTCGAGCGCGTGATCGCGGCGGTGCGGGAAATCGTCGCTGCCCATCGCAAGGCCCGGCCGGTTGTGGTGAACAGCGTTGCTGAAACGGGCAATTGACATCGCGGCGAGCGCCGCCGGTCTGATCGTGCTTTCGCCCTTGCTGGCGCTGATTGCGGCGGCGATCTGGCTCGAGTCGGGACGCCCGATCTGCTTTGCGCAGGAGCGCGTGGGCCGCGGCTTCCGACCCTTCCGCCTCCTGAAGTTTCGCACCATGCGCAACGGGATCCCGGGCCCGCGAATCACGGCGGCCAATGATCCACGCATTACGCGCCTGGGGCGTTTGCTCCGGCGGACCAAGCTCGATGAGCTGCCCCAGTTGTGGAACGTGCTGCGCGGGGAGATGAGCCTGGTCGGCCCGCGGCCCGAGCTGCCCGAATATGTGGAGCGCTTTCGGGATCGTTACCGGACGATCCTCACGGTCCGGCCAGGCATCACGGATCTGGCTTCGGTGCGGTTCCGGAACGAAGAGGAGCTGCTCGCGCAGGCGGCCGATCCGCTGGGCGAGTACGTGAGCAGCGTGCTGCCCGTCAAGCTCGATCTGGCCGAGGAGTACGTGCGCAAGCAGTCGCTGAAACTCGATTTGGCGATCCTGCTGAAAACCTTCTGGGCATTGTTGCGGGGAAGGTGAGGGTGCTGTGGAGAGAACAGATTTCGGGCGACATCTGAGGCGGCTGGGAGCCTTTCTGGATCGCCACCCGCGCCTGCTGCGGCCGCTGGTCTGGCTGCTGCATTTGACGCTCGTCGCAGGCTCCGGGGTGGCTGCGTTCCTGCTTCGCTTCGAGTTTCGCGTCCCGGCCAACGAGTGGACGCACCTGGGCTACGGGCTGGCCGCATGGCTGGTCTGCAAGTCCGTGGCGTTTCGCTGGTTGGGGCTGGACCGAGGCTGGTGGCGCTTCGTTTCGATCGAAGATCTGGCGCGGATCGGCCTGGCGAACGTGGGCGGCTCCGCGGGGGCTGCCCTGGTGATCACGGCCCTGGCGCCCCGCGGCTTTCCGCGCTCGATCTACATTCTCGACCTCGTCTTGTGCTTCCTCGCCGTTTCAGGCGCCAGGGTGGCGGTGCGCATCCTTTGCGAGAATATCACGCGGGCCGGGCCGAAAGAGGCCGGCAAGCGCGTGCTCATCTACGGGGCCGGCGAGGCCGGGGTGATGCTGCTCAGAGAAATCCGAAGCAACCCGCGGCTGGGCCTCTCCGTGCGTGGCTTTGTAGATGACAGCCCGAGCAAGATCGGCACGCGCATCCAGGGAACGCCGGTGCTGGGCGGCGGTGAAAAGCTCAAGGAACTGGCAGTCCAGTACGAGATCGAAGAAGTCCTGATCGCCATCCCGTCCGCGACTGGCGCCGAGATGACGCGAATCCTCGAGCACTGTCACCGGGCGGGGGTGGCGTTCCGGACGATTCCCGGGCTGGGGGAGCTGATCGAGAACGGCGGCCTGGCGCGGCAGATCCGCGAAGTGTCCGTGGAAGACCTGCTCGGGCGCAACCCGGTGCGGCTCGACGAGACAGCGATTCGCGCGCACCTGGAGGGGCGCGTCGTGCTGGTGACGGGCGCGGCAGGCTCGATCGGCTCGGAGCTCTGCCGGCAGATCGCGCGCTTCCATCCCGCAGCCCTCGTGGGTCTGGAGATTGCCGAAACGCCGCTGTTCGATCTGGAGCGCCGCGTGCGCCAGGCCTTCCCCCATGTGGCCTTCCATCCGGAAATCGGCACCATCCAGAATGCCGCCCGGCTGCGGGAGATCTTCGCGCACTACCGCCCGCAGGTCGTCTATCACGCCGCTGCCTACAAGCACGTGCCGGTGATGGAATCCCACGCCTTTGAGGCGGTGGAGAACAACGTTTTCGGAACGTACAATGTGGCCGCAATCGGCGCCGAATACGGCGTGGAAAAGTTCGTGCTGATTTCGACGGACAAGGCGGTGCGGCCCACCAGCGTGATGGGCGTGACCAAGCGCATCGCGGAGCTGGTGGCGCTCTCTTTCCAGGACGGAGGCGCGCGCTACGTCGCGGTACGTTTTGGCAACGTGCTCGGTTCGGCGGGCAGCGTGGTCCCGCTTTTCCGGGAACAGATCGCTGCGGGAGGGCCGGTCACCGTGACCCACCCGGAGATGCGCCGCTACTTCATGACGATTCCCGAAGCGGTGCAGTTGGTGTTGCAGGCCGCGGCCATGGGCAAGGGCGGCGAGATCTTCCTGCTCGACATGGGCCAGCCGGTGAAGATCGTGGACCTGGCGCGCAAGATGATTCTGCTTTCCGGGCTGAGGCCCGACGAAGACATCCAAATCGTGTTCACGGGACCGCGTCCGGGCGAAAAGCTCTACGAGGAGCTGAGCACGTTCGAAGAGGAGACCGTGCCGACGTTCCACGAGAAGATCCGCATCTTCACCAGCGACGGTCTGCCCCGCGCGCGTGTGGATGACTTGCTGCGCGAACTGCGTCGCATTTGCGAGGAGCGGGATCTGGCCCGGCTGGTGCTACTGTTCAAAGAGGTGGTGCCCGATTACAATCCCAGCCGTTACATGCTCGAGCGCGTGCTGCCGCCTGCGCGGGCGGCTGCGGCGGGGGTATAAAAGTCAAGAGTCGTGCGATGCGTCTTCGAATTTTTGTCATGCTCGCGGCTGCCGTGATCGCGTGCGGCCAGCAACCGGCGCCTTCCGCGCTGAAAATCATCGTCCTTCAGGGAGAAGGAGCCCGGCACAGCATTCGCAGCCGGCACGGCGTGCAGACCGTGATCGAGGTGCGCGATCAGAACGACCGGCCCTTGCCCGGCGCGCAGGTCGTCTTCCAGCTTCCGGCTGCCGGCCCCGGCGGAACGTTTCCTGGCGGCCGGCTCACCCAGCGGACCGTGACGGATGCGCGCGGCCAGGCCGCCACCGCCGGCTTTGCCCCGAACGATCAGGAGGGGCGGTTCAACCTGAAGGTCGTGGTCAGCTCCGGCGATCTCACCGCGGAGGCCGTTGTCTCCCAGATCAACCAGGCGCGCACCGAAATTGACCGGGCGCGGCGCTCGAAGAAGCCTTGGATCATCGTCGCGCTGGGTGGCGCGACGGCAGGGATTGTGCTGGGCACGCGGGGAGGCGGAGGCTCGCCTGCCGCGCAAACACCCACGATCACCCTCGTTCCGGGTCCGGTCTCGGTAGGAGGGCCGCGGTGATTCGGTTGCACTCAACGGGCCTCGGCTTGCTGATCGCAGTCGTGCTTGCGCTGGGCCTGTGCGTGACGCAGGCGCGGGCGCAGTCCTTCGTGATCCTCGCGGACCAGGGTCCGCTGGGCACGAGCACACTCCCTAACGGCGGCACGGTAAACATGGTGGCCGAAGCCATCGGTTCGCCAGTGCAAGCGCGGCTGACGTTCTCCTATCGCGGCGCGGGCACGGCCACCATCAGCACGGTAGATCGCACCGGCTCGAACGACTTTTCCGTTGCCCCTGCCGGCCTCCCGATCACTCTGGGGCCGAACGAAGGCTGGACTCTGGTGGTTCGCTTCCTGCCCAGTTCCGGCGCTCGGGTTACTGGGCGCCTCACGCTCACCGTGACCGAAACCGTGCAGGGAGCCGCGACGCAAGGGCAACTCGTGGTGAATCTCGCCGGCTTCGCGCCGGAGCTGGTCTTTAGCTACACGTTGCCGGGCGGCAACGCCGTTGCAATCAGCGACGGCGGCACGATCACGTTTCCCCCCACGCCGCTGAACACGACCGCTTCCGCCGTCATCGCGATCCTGAATCGCGGCAGCGCGACGGGAACCGTAAGTTCCGTGACCGCATCCGGCGACGCATTTGCGATCTCCGGCGTGCCCCTGCCCCCCATCAGCATCGAGGCCGGGCGCGAACTGCGATTCAATCTCAACTTCACGCCCTCGCAGCGCGACGTGCAGACCGGCTCGTTGCGCATCGAGTACGCCGGGCGGACTCTGACGATCCTGCTGCGCGGCTCCGGCGCTGCGGCGGCTTTCCTCTATCAGTTGGTGCGCGATTCGGTCGAATCGCCGATCTCGCCCGGCCAGCTGATCACGCTGGGCGATACCGCGATCGGGCAGCGAACCGTCGTCACCTTGCGCGTGCGCAACGCCGGCAACGCCGACGGCGTCATCCAGACCATCAGCGTGCTGGGGCCGGGCTACCAGCTTGCAGATCTGCCGTTTCTGCCCCTGACGTTGGCGCCGGGCGCCTCGGTTGCCTTCACGCTGATCTTCGCGCCGACGCAGCCGGGCGCCGCCACAGGCCGGCTTCGCATCGGCAACGACATGTTCGATCTGAGCGCCACAGGCCTGGGGGCGGCGCTGAACTACACGGTGGTGATGGCCGGCGCGAGCACGTCCGTGTCGCCTAACGGCAGTATCCTGTTCAGCTCGCTGGCCGTGGGCCAGAGCTTCACCGCCCGTTTCCTGGTGACGAACACGGGCAACCAGGCGGCGGTGATCAGCGCGATCTTCGCCACTGGATCACAGGCTTTCTCGCTCTCGGATTTGCCCGAGCTTCCCTTGACGCTGGAGCCGGGTGCGACTGCGACGTTCCTGGTCACGTTCGCGCCCACGACCGTCGGCGTCGCCCAAGCGGTGTTGCGCGTGGGCGGACACAGCTTCGATCTGATAGGCTCCGCGACCTCGCCCTTGCCCCTGCCCGCCATCCTGCTGGAGGGGCCGCGCGGTCAGGCTCAGCCCATGCAGCAGGTGGCCTACACGCTCTCGCTGGCCGAACCCTATCCTTTGAACCTGGTCGGCACGCTGACGCTCAGCTTCAACTCCGAGGTCTTCGTCAATGACGCCACGGTGCAGTTCGCCACCGGCGGACGGAGCGTCAATTTCACGATTCCGGCGGGTTCGACGCGCGCGGTCTTTCCCAACAAGGAGACCACGATCCGACTGCAAACGGGCACGGTGGCCGGGACCATCATGCTCACGCCGGCTTTCTTCACCGAGACGGGCGTCAACCTGACGCCGGCCTCCCCGCCCACGGTGAGTCTGACGATCGCCCAAGGGCCGCCTCAACTGGTCAGCGTGCAACTGGGCGGGCGCACCCCGGACAGCTTTACGCTGCTGGTAACCGGTTACTCCACCAGCCGTTCGGTCTCGCAGATCGAATTACAGGCGGTGGCCGCGCCGGGCGTCAATCTGACGAACCCCAAGCTGACGCTGAACGTCGAGGCTGCGTTCCTTTCCTGGTATCAGAACGCGCAGTCCCAGCAGTACGGGAGCCTGTTCACGGCCGCGATCCCGGTTTCTATCCAGGGGACGACGCCTTCGGGATCGCCGATCGACGGGCTGCAATCGGTCTCGGTGACCCTGTCGAACGCTCTGGGTACTTCGCAGCCTGCGAGCGTGGCGTTGCGTTGAAGTTTACGGCGTAGGACAAAGTAAACGCGAGTACTGTTACTCCTGGTCATTGACTCGGTTGCAAGGTGATCTTAGAATAAACTAGGAAAACATGGAGCTCGGCGGTGAGAACTAACCTGCTGACGGCTTCCGTTGTTGGTTTGGCTGCTGCCGGATTGGCGCTGGCGCAATCTCGCGTGGCCACGATCACCAGCAAGCAGCCCGTGAAAATTAACGGGATCAGCGCGCCTTCGTCGGTGCCCACGCTGCCTGTCCTGCCGGGCAGCACGGTGACTACCACGAGCGCCCCTGCTACGGTCACCACATCGAGCGGAGCGAAGGTGACGCTGACCGCGAACTCCCAGGCAACGATCGGCAGTAACGGGAATGTTGCGGGCGTGCAATCCATGGGGAATCCCGATCCGCCCAACTTCCCGCCGCTCGGCTGGAAACCGCCGGGCCCGCCGCCGCCAGGCTGGGCTCCTCCCTCGATCAGCCGGTGGCGGAGGCAACGTTAGGGCTGCATTCTTTGAGCGGGTTTTGCTGAGGAGGCATCCATGTTCGGACTGCGCATATTCCGGCTCGCACTGGCAGGCCTGATCTTTTCCGCGTTGCTGATCTCCGGGCCGATCATGTACGTCTATCCCTCGATCGCGCCCAACCCGTGGTACTCGCCGAGCTGGTACGATTACGCGCAAAACGCAATTGCGGCTTTGCAAACCGGCGCCAGCTCGTGGGGTACGCCGGGTAGCCCGTCTTACTACCAGCGGACTTACTCCTTTTATCCGGGAGACGTAGTAGTTACCGACTTCGAATCGTGGCGGGGCCAGGCGCCGCCGCCTCCCGGGTACGAAGGCGAGTACGGCAACGCGCTGTTGTTCGGGCTGTATTTGGACGGCGGCGGGAAGACGTTCCGGCTTCGCGACCTGTGGTATTACGAAAACTTCTTCGGCAGTCCCGATACCTTCAGCTTTGCCGGGCAGGCGTACGGGTATGATCTGGTCGGGCATTACTACGGGCCGGACGGCATCCCCGGCACCGCGGACGACATCTGGTACGGCGAGTCCAATCCGGGCAATGACAGCGTTCTCGTGAACCGTCTCTGGTTCGCGGGACTGGGGGCCGCGTTCTCGGTATCCGATCCTGCCGATTTGCCCTATGCCTTGTGGTGGATCACGCAGCAAGATTATCCGTTCGGGTGGGGAACTTATTTGATTTGGATTGATGGCCAGTTGGTCACGGCCAGCGCCGGCGCGTCCCTGGTTCCCGAGCCGGCAACCGCTGCGCTGATTGGCCTCGGCCTCGCCGGCCTGCTTTGCCTGCGGCGCTATCGCAAGGCGGCCTGACCGGAAAAGTTCTGAAGGCGGCCCGGGGCGGGAATCCTGGGCCGCCGCTGCTCTGCCACCCTCTGATCCAGTTCCTCGGTGAACGCTGCTTGCGTCGTCCTCCTCTCGCTGGCCCTCGGCTACGCGGCCTTGCATGATGCGGGCGTTGAACCCAACGACTGGGGCGTCTCGCTGGTCGCGGTCGGATTGTGCGGAATCCTGTGCTGGTCTCGCGCGCGATCGCCGTGGCCGCGTGGATGGACGACCTGGCTGCCTTTGACCCTCTTGGCGTGGGCGTGCTTCGCCTTGCTGCCTTTGCCCAAAGCCCTTGTCAGGCTGCTGGCGCCCGAGCGCGCCGCGGCGCTGGATGGCCTCACCGCCATCGCGGGACCGTGGAGCTGGGCCGCGTTGAGCGCCAAGCCCGCGGCAACCTTGGAAAAGGTGATCGGGCTGGCGGGCTGCATCCTCGTTTTCTGGCTCATGGCGGATCTGGCCGGGCGGCTCGATGACTATCCGTGGGCTGTCGCGTGGCCCCTGCTGATCCTTGCAGGCTTCGAGGCGGTTCTGGGGCTCATTCAGGCGTATGCGCCCGGCGGCGATCGCATAGCCACGGGAACTTGGGTCAACCGCAACCACTACTGCGGCTTTCTCGAGCTGTGCCTGCCGTTCGCGCTGGCTTACGGCGTAGCGGTTCTCGGGCGCGGGCGATCGCGGCACGGCGTAAGCCTGCGCATGGCGCTGGCGGCCTGCGGCCTGTTCACGATCGCCGCCCTGATCCTGCTGGCGATTCTGCACTCGTTCTCGCGGATGGGTTTCGTGGCCGCTCTGGTTTCGATGTTCATCATGGGGGCGGCTGCGCTGGGCAGCGGCGAAGCGCCCGCATGGAGACGCCGGCTGGGACCGGCACTCATCGGCTTGCTCGTGCTCCTCGCTTTCATCTTCTTGCCCCCGGACAAGCTGATCGAGCGCTTCGGCCACATGGCCGCCACGGAGGAGATCTCGGCCGATGTCCGCATTCAGATCTGGCGCGATACGCTCGAGCTGGTGCGGGCGCAGCCCGTGGCAGGCAGCGGCCTGGGCGCGTACGAATCGGCGCTCATGCGGCACAAGCTCGCGGCGCCTTTGTACACGGTGGATTTCGCCCACAACGACTATTTGCAGTTGGCGGCCGAGCTCGGCGTTTTCGGGCTGGCTGTCGTCGTGACCCTCGCTGCGCTTTGCCTGCGGTCGGCCTGGCGAGCCGCGCGCCGCAGTCACTGGGAGGAGGAGCGCTGGCGGGCGCTGGGCGCGCTGGGCGGCCTGTCGGCGCTGGCCCTGCACAGTTTCGTGGACTTCAACCTTTACATTCCGGCGAATGCTATGACACTGGCCTGGGTAGCAGGCATCGCGATCGCCCGTTCCGTGTCTACGGGCGCCGCTCGAGCCTGACCGCGTCCACCCAGGCGGCGCCACGGATCTTGTTGTCGAACTTGCGGGACGGGCGGCGGCAAAGCTGGATGGCGGCAAGCAGGGTGCGCGGCGCGACGACTTCTGCTTCCACGAGTTGCCAGTCGGTGGTTCCCGTGATCTGCCGAGTCTCGGCGAGGACGCGGTTGCCGCTGCCGGTTTCGCTGAGGCGCAGAAAAAGGCCCTGATCGGTCGTCAGATCCTGCGAAGCAATCCACGCGGACAGACGGTAGCGCCCGGCGGGCACAACCACCGGTTGCGAGACGTGCGAGTAATCGAAATTGGCCGTGCCGGGAAAGCTCAGCTTGAGCGATGCCCGACCCTCCCGCGCCCGGGCCGGATCGCGAACCGCCTGCACGCCTTCCAGCGGGCGGATGCGCCAGTCCAGCGGCGAGCCGCTCGGCTCGTTTTCAAAGCTGCCGTTGTAAACCAGGTTGCGCACGGGATAATCGCCGGCCCGCGGCCCCAGCCAGGCAACCCACGTTGCGAGCACCTCATCGTACTCGGCCTTGCGCAGAAGCAGCTCCAGATAGGCGGCCGCCAGCTCGTCGCTGGCGAGGCGGTGCTCGCACAGGGAGCGCCAGGCGGCGCGGGCGCGACCGGCATCGCCGCTTTGCAGAAGGAAGCGGAAATGCGAGCGGGCGGCGCGCGGGTTCCGGGCGAGTTGGGGCAGCAGCTCATCGAAGGGAATCAGGCGGTCGGTGTAGTAGAAGATGATCGCGTCATAGTCGGGGACCAGCTCGAGGATGCGAAGCATGTGGGGCAGGGCAGTGCGGGCTTCGCCGACGCGGATGTGAAAGCCCGCAGCGCGCATCAACACGGGCGGAATGTTGGGACCGAGCTCGACGGCGCGCCGGAAGCAGAGGCGGGCTTCGGCGATCTTGCCGGTCTCGGCGAGGGCTTCGCCGAGATCGCACCAGCGGTAGGGATTGGCGGGGTCGGAGCGCAGCAGGCGCCGTGCGAGAGCTTCGGCTTGCGTGGCGGGCTGTTCCGTGAGGTCGGGGGAGGTCTCTGGCGGGCGCAGGGCGAGCCAGAGCCCGCCGCCGGCGACGGCCAGGGCGAGCAGCGCGCGGAGCAGGTACGCTGCGTCTCGCACTTGCGAACCTCACGTGTTATTTTATCGTTTCCACCCTCAAATTAGGGATTGAAAAAGCAGAAAAGCAGGGATAAATTGTAACTTGAGTTCGCTACGGCGAAGCGATTTTTGTTGGACATCGTAAGACATTCGTTCTTGCGATTGAGCCACGGCGAAGCACGGACAGGAAACCGGGAGGTCGAGATGAGCGGCGGGCATGCGAAGTGGGTCGGATTCATTCCGGTAGCAGTGGTTCTTGCGGCGGGGATTGTTCTGGTGACGGCGCAGGCGCCGGGACAGGGCGCGATGCCGCCGCGTTTCCCGATTGTTCGCGACTGGAGCCACAGGTATCTGGCCTATGGGGCGCGTTCGTTCCGTGCGGCGACGCTGAGCCAGCTCCAGCGCGATCCGCGGCTGGCGGCGGCCTGGGTGCAGCGCAACGTGATCGGCGCCCTGGCGTCGGCTTCGGCGCCGGGCCGGCAGCCGTGGCGGCGCAATTCCCTCACGCTGAAGTGCGACTGGGCGGTGTCGCTGGGGAACGTCGATACTTCGACCCCAGTACCCAAGGAGCACTTCCCGGCGATGTGGGGGGCGAGCTTCACCGACCCGGATTGTGACAAGGATTTTGTGGTCTTTGGCATCCGGGCGGGTCAGGCGACCGGCCAGGCGAACATCGTGGCGTTCAACAACCTTTACGCTGGCTGTTCCGGGACGATCCCCACGACGATGTGGGCTTACTATGTGGGCGGCGGCGGTGCCACGCCGGACGTAGTCCGGACGTCTCCGGTGCTCTCGCTCGACGGGAAAGAGGTGGCGTTCGTCGAGAACCGGGACAAGGGTAACTCATCGTGGTTCCACGTGCTCAAGTGGGAAGCGGGCCAAGGTACCATTTCCAATCCCGCCACTCCAGGCTCGGGCGGCTCTTCTGTGCGCAGCGTACAGTACTCAACAGAGGGTAACCGGCGCTCGTCGCCCTTCGTGGATTACTGGAACAACGTCGCCTTCGTCGGGGCGAACGATGGGAGGCTGTACGCCATCGGGCCGGTGTTCAACACGGCGGACCAATTGAAAGTCCTCGGCCAGGTGACCGTTAACAGCAGCAGGGTTCTCAGCAGTCCCGTGATGGATCCCGGGGCCAACCGGATTTTTGTCTCGGACGGGAACACACTGTATTGCTATTCCTACGGCGGCTCCTTCAGTTTGGCGGGTTCCTACTCCATTGGCACCACAGACACGGAGGCCGTTCAGGACGCCGCCCTGGTGGACGTGGACCGGCAGCGCGTCTTCTGGTTCGCTCGCAGCAGCTCTTCAACTGCTCTGGTGATCGAGACGGACTATAACTGCGGCAGCGTGAAGACTGCCTCCATCGGCCAGAACTCGGCTACGGTCATCCGCGCGGGAGCGTTCGATGACAACCATTACTCCGGAAACGGCGGGCAGCTGCACGTGTGCGGCAAAGCCTCCGACAGCGACCAGCCCCGACTTTACACGTTTGGATTCTTCCAGAGCGGGAACGAATGGGTCTGGAATAACTCGACTTACTACGTCAACACCATCGCTACGACGGCTGGCGAGTGCTCGCCGCTGACCACCTTCAAGAGCCTCGACCAAGACCGGCTGTTCCTAGGTTTCAGCGGGACGAATCAGGTCCAGATGTGGAATATCCCCCTCAGTGGCTCGAG